>Ga0310690_10000107_pt1 | contig 184449 bp, 183 predicted proteins | sample AusTroGonzalo_MG_2_FD_207661 | JGI IMG/M metagenome (GOLD analysis project Ga0310690, IMG submission 207661) | Bovine rumen microbial communities from tropical cattle in Woodstock, Queensland, Australia - Gonzalo_04 (v2) (version 2) | ecosystem: Host-associated > Mammals > Digestive system >... | reverse complement strand
TATTCCAATCTTTGAACTGTGGCTTCACAGTCAAATTTATTACGTTTAAAGTCGATAACTCTCAGTTTGCGTTTATGACCGCCACCGATTCTCCGACTTGTGACATGCCCGAAATTATCACGACCACCGGTTTTTCTTAAACCGACAGTTAACGTTTTCTCAGGTGCTCCCTTGTAGAGCTCGCTTCTGTCAACAATAATCAGTTGACGAAGACCTGGAGATGTGGGCTTAAATGTTTTCAAAGTCATAATTAAATTCCTGTTGTAACATCAATATTTTGACCATCGGCAAGTGTAATCAAAGCCTTCTTAAAGTCAGAGCGTTCACCCTTACGACCTCTAAAGAACTTCGTTTTGCCGAACTGACGAATGGTATTTACCCTCTCTACCTTCACATTAAAAATGCTTTCGACAGCAGCTTTAATATCTTCTTTTGAAGCTGAAAGCGGAACAATAAATGTCACTTTACCGGCTTCAGAATTAAGCATAGATTTCTCGGTAATTACCGGACGAACAAGTGTATCATACATCGAAGCATCCACTTTGTTTGTAGTTTTAGATGTCTTTACCATGTCAATCTCTCTTTCAAGCAATCAACTGCTTCTTTTGTCAACACGAGTTTATCTTTTTTCAAGATGTCATAAACATTGGCACCTATTGTCGGCAAAACATCAACGCCGATAATATTACGGCTAGCCAATGCAAAATTTTCATCTACTGCCTTACCATCAATAATAAGACAATTGGTCAATCCCATAACATTTAATTTTTCTTTTAAATCTTTTGTTTTTGGAGCTGACAATTTTGCCTCATCAAGAATGACAAGGTTGCCCTCTTTGGCCTTTGTAGAAAGTGCTGTTTTTAAGCCGAGTTTTCTAAATTTCTTAGTCAATTCATGACCATAATCACGAACAACCGGACCAAACACAACGCCACCTTTTCTGAACTGTGTACCTTTTCTTGAACCCTGACGCGCGTTACCGCTGCCTTTTTGTTTAAAAGGTTTTGCAGGAGTCAAAGCCACATCAGAACGGCCTTTTGTGAGGTGTGTGCCTTGTTGGCGACGAGCAAGTTGCCACAAAACGACACGTTGCAAAATGTCTTCACGAACTTCCATACCGAAAATAGCATCATCAAGTTCAATTGTACCGACATTTTGATTTTCTAAATTTAAGATGTCCTGTTTCATATTTTCAATCCTTATCTTTATGCATTCTCAGCAGAAACTTCTGCTTTAACTGCAGCAGGTTCTTGAACGGATTTTAAACCGGCAGGCATCGGCAGCTTAACATTGGCTGATTTTTTAACGGCATCAGTAATGCGAACCCATGAATTTTCAGAGCCCGGAACAGCACCCTTAACCATAATCAAACCTTTGGCTGCATCAATGGCGGCAACTTTAAGATTCTGAACAGTAACACGCTCAGCACCCATATGTCCGGCCATCTTTTTGCCTTTAAATACCTTACCCGGATCTTGTCTTTGACCCGTAGAACCATGTGAACGGTGAGAAATAGACACACCGTGCGAGGCTTCCAAACCGGCAAAGTTATGGCGTTTCATAACACCGGCAAAACCTTTACCGATAGAAGTTCCGCAAACATCCACATATTGTCCTTGAACAAAGTGATCAGCGGATAATTCTTCACCGACAGAAAGCAAGCAGTCTTCAGATACTCTGAATTCTCCGAGCTTTTTCTTCGGCTCAACATTAGCTTTGGCAAAATGTCCTTTCATCGGTTTCGTAACATTCTTTGCTTTAACAGCACCTGTACCGAGTTGAACAGCATTATAACCATTCTTTTCCGATGTCTTAACAGCAATAACTTTCAAAGCATCAACACTCAAAACCGTAACCGGAATATGTGTGCCATCTGCTTCAAAAATGCGGGACATTCCCAATTTTTTTGCGATCAGACCTGTACGCATTATTATTTTTTCCTTTTCTAATTGGTTGACGAACGATTTTCACGATTCGCCAACATTAAAATTAACATTACAACTTAATTTCTACATTAACGCCGGCAGCCAAATCTAATTTCATTAACGCATCAACTGTCTGCGGTGTAGGATCTACAATATCCAGAAGTCTCTTGTGAGTACGGATTTCGAACTGCTCACGTGACTTTTTATCAACGTGCGGCGAACGGTTGACCGTAAACTTTTCGATTCTGGTCGGCAAAGGGATTGGCCCTCTGACGCTTGCCCCTGTTCTTTTGGCTGTGTGCACAATCTCTGTTGTTGAAAGATCAAGCAAACGATGATCAAAAGCCTTGAGGCGAATTCTTATATTTTGGGTTTCCATATTTTACTTTTCCCTATAACTAAACGGCATAAGCTCTCCTATAAGGCGCCCTGCCATCTAAATTGTTAAAACCAAAGCAAACCGTTCATATGATTGGTCCGCCCTATATTTTATATTTAACATCACTAGGACTTGTTAAAGGTCCTAAACAAACGTTGTGGAGGGGCTTATAACATAACAAAAGACTCATTGCAAGCAAAAAATGAATAAAAAATAAAAAAATTTTTATTGACTTTGCCCTACGCCCGATTCGCATTCCGATTCTTTTTTCTGCATACCTTAAAACACGAAACACAAAAAAGAGCGCGTGCGCGCTCTTCATATTTTTTGATTTTTTTACTTAAAATAGATCGTCAGCTTGTTGTTGCCATGCCCCGTAACGGCAAGCGCGGCCTCTTCAGGTGTATAACGCGTCGGATCTTTTCTGTTTGCCTCCATATCCTTTCTTAGCTTTGAGGAATAAGCAAACGTTGTTTTGTTCACACCAAAAGCTGCCAATGCTGCATCACATTCAGACGGCGCTGCCGTACAATAAATAAGGAACCTTTTTTTGTTACGATTCGCCCTTAAAAACATAGAATCATAGGGCTTGGAGAATGGTTCAGATAAAATAAAGTTTTGAGCAAAAGTACCGTAGCGTACATTAAACGTACGTGAGGACACTTTTGCTTAAAAATTTGCTTTAGATGAGCCATTATACAAGCTCACAATCAAAGGGCTTGGAAAATGAGGCTAATACGCCGCAAATTTTTGACGCCGTGTACAAAAAACAGTACACAAGGAAAAATTTACAAGTAGTAGCCCATTATACAAGCTCACAATCATAGACTTGGAAAATAGTGGAGCTAAAATTTATATCTTTACTTTACCACTCTTTTACATCATTTACGAGCAAATCAATTTGCATTGTTAACTCTTTTAGAACACTCGAAAGCTTTTCATCTATAGCTGAAAAATCGGCGTCTTTAGAAACTTCCTTTTCAACTTCGACAATTTTTTCAACGACCTTTTCGACAGGCACCTCAACAGTTTTCTCAACGATTTTCTCAACCGGTACTTCAATAACTTTCTCAACGACTTTTTCGACCGGCACTTCAATAACTTTCTCAACGACTTTTTCGACCGGCACTTCAACAATCTTTTCAATGGGTACCTCAACAATTTTTTCAACTGTTTCGACCCTTACGTCAGGGGCTGCCACACCCTTTTTTACATCTTGAAGCTCATCGGCAACCAAAAGCCCGATCATAGCCAAAAGCTGATTCTCATTAATCTGCCCGCCTGCTGCAGTCAACATTTTTGCTTTTTCATCTAGCACGCGTGAAAGCTCAACAATATGCCCCTCTTCACCATTCCCGCAGGCAATAGCGTACTCACGTCCGTTAATTTGAATTGTTACTTGAGCCATCTTGTTCAATCACTCCATCAATTTTCTGAGCCATCACTTCTATTTTTTTAATTGTCATCTCAAGGGCACTTTGAAGCTCATCAATTTTTTTATTTTTCTGAAACATATTACTTTGATAAGCCTCTTGCTGTTGGATAATCGACGTCTTTTTATCATCAAGCATATCTTTTAAACCATGCACACTCTTCTTTAGCTCATCAAGCGCAAAGTTTGTTTTTTCTAAATTCTGCTCTTCCATAAAATTTTCTTTCTTTTTTTTAAAAAATGAATTAGAATTATTGTAAATCTTTTTTTCAAATTTACAAGAAGCAATCAAACATTATGCAAAAGATTATATTAAAAATTGAAACAGAAAACCTTAAATTGATTAACGATTCAAGCCTGGAATGTTTTATCCTGTCGGAAAACTTAAATTCTCATTTCAAGCAAGAATTTGCACAATCTGCCAAACAAAAAAACAAAATTGTATTAGGAATATCCTTAAGCGATGTTCTTGCCTACAATCTTGATGGCATAATTTTAGATCTGTCAAAATCAGAACACATCAAAAAAGATTATGCAAGACAAATAAAAGAATTAAAAAACAAATTTATCGGTATCATATGTCGCCCCCGCCGTCATGAAGCCATGATTACTTCCGAATGCGAGCCTGATTTTCTTATCATTAAAGCATGGAAGGATGGTGCAGAAAAAATCCGAGAATTGACATCTTGGTATAATGAAATGTTTTTAATTCAATCTGCCTTATACCCTCAAGAAGATATAGATTATTCCTCTTTTAAAACAGATTTTGTCATCTTACCCGATACATTTTCAAACCATAAAGACCAACTTTAAAATTATTTTTGCTTTAGATGAGCCGTTATACAAGCTCACAATCATAGGGCTTGGAAAATGAGGCTGATACGCCGCAAATTTTTGACGCCGTGTACAAAAAACAGTACATAAGGAGAAAAAACGCTTGTTAGTAGCCCATTATACAAGCCCCCATAAAAAAACGCTCTATATATATGGTCATACATATAGGCGGACAGGAAGTAGAAAAACTATAAGCAAGAATAGTTGCGGCTTATTTGCAGTAACGTTTATTGGGCCGCCTTCCGGTCCGTCAGACTTTCAGGCGTATGCTTTAGTAAAGCATACCAATACTTGCTTATTTCACGGTTTTTCTCATTCCCGAGACATCCATCGGACATCTGCTTTATTAATTAGCAAAAACGAATATAAAAAGCAACAAAAAAAAACGCTTGCAAAATTAAAAAAGTGTTGTATGTTGCCTTACAAATCAATCATTTTTAAAATTGTAAATAGGAGAATTAAACATGAAACAACTCGCAGGATCCATCAGAATTGGTTGGGTTATTGAATACAAAGGAAAACCGTGGACCATCACTAAGGCACAACACATCAAGCCGGGCAAAGGCGGTGCTTTTATGCAAGTCGAAATGAAGTCTGTTGAAGAAGGGACAAAAACAAACGAGCGCTTCCGCACGGAAGATAATGTTGAGAAGATGATGGTTGAGGACAAAGATTGCCAATTTTTATTTGAAGATGCCAATGGTTTGACATTTATGGAAAATGAAACATTTGAACAATTTAGCATGCCTTCTGATATTTTAGGCGATTCGCGCCCGTTTTTAACGGATGGCATGGTTGTTCGTATTTCACATATCAACGGTCGTCCGATTTCTGTTGAATTACCTTTGCAGGTTATCTGCACGGTTGTTGAAACAGAACCTGTCATCAAAGGCCAAACAGCCGCATCTTCCTATAAACCGGCTATTTTGGATAACGGTGTTCGCATCATGGTTCCGCCGTTTATCGGCGTCGGTGAAAAAATCGTTGTCGGCACATCGGAAGCCAACTATGTTGAAAGAGCAAAATAATGCCTTACATTTCCCCTTTGCTCACAAACATTGTTGAAGCGACCAAAAAATCTGCTTCATACCTTGATCGTGACTTTGCAGAATTGGAACAGTTGCAAAATTCTGTAAAAAGCATCAAAACTTTTGTAGTTAATGCTTATACAAAACTCGAAAACAACTTGAAAATTGAGCTTTCAAAAATAAGACCGGATATACCTGTTTTCACCCCTGCAGACAAAATTGTTGCTAAGTCTTATTTTGCGATTTCCCCGATTGAAGGTATTTTAAACTTTGCACACGGCAATCCTGATTTTGCGGTGTCTGTTGCATTGGTTGAAAACGAGTCTGTTGTTTGTGCGGTTATTTATAACCCTGCGCGTGATGAAACTTTTTTTGCAGCTGTTGGTAAAGGTGCATATAAAGAAGGTTACAGAAACCATGAAAGGTTGCGTGTTTCCTCTGCAAAAGAACTCGAGTCGTCACTCATTTCTTCGACATCAAGTTTTTCAAAAAGTTCTGCTGAGCTTTCAAAAATTCATTCTGCCATATTGGAAAAGACTGGAAATTTACGTATCAGCGGATCAATTGCACTTGATTTGGCTTATCTTGCCGGTGGTAAATATGATGCTTGCATTTCACTTGAAAATCACCCTTGCTCCATACTGGCTGGCATTTTGTTACTCAAGGAGGCGGGAGGTTCTATTCGCTCTCCCAAACAAGCGGACATTCGCACCGAAGACCTCAAAGAAATAATCAAAACGGGAGATTTGATTGCAACAAACTTTAACCTTAATCAAAAGATTTTTGAAATTTTTAAATAATTCTTAAAAAAACACTTGAAAATCCAAAATGATTAGGTTATAAGAGCATAAATTTTAATTTAAGAAGAGTTTTATTTGGAGAAATATAATGAAACAAGGCATTCATCCTGATTACCACGAAATCACCTATGTGATGACAGACGGCACAGAGTGCAAAGTCAAAACGACATGGGGTAAAGCTGGTGACAAAATGAATTTAGAAATTGATCCGAAGTCTCATCCGGCTTGGACGGGTATCCACCGTATGGTAGATTCTGGTGGTCAGGTTTCTAAGTTTAACAGCAAATTTGGCGCCTTTGGCATCAAAAAAGCTTAAATCATAATATATTTAATTTGTTTTCTAAAAACCATCGAATATCGATGGTTTTTTTATTCTATTGACCTTATTTACAAAAAATGCTATACTTCTTTTATAGGAGATAGATACCATGCTTGGTTTTTTATTAAAAATTGGAAGTAGCCTTCTCAAGGCCGTAAAAGAACCGATGAAAACCGTCAAACAGTTAGGCAAACTTGCTTCTCAAGCACGGCTTGATTCTGTTGCCTCGGCTACAATGGGAGGCTTGGCCTTTGCTGTTTCAAATGAACATTGGGACGAACTTGGCAAATCAATTTCTCAAAGCATGGGTGGCAGATAATGGAAAACGAATTAGCTGTCCAAAATCTTCAATCCGATTTTTTCTTTGACAAACAAGGGGTCATAATCAAAGTTCAGCTACAATCCGATTATGTCTTCAGAGGTGCTTTGTTTTATGACGGGCGCAACCAAGCCATTTTGGGACGTAATAATAAAGATTTTTACCTTCTAAAATCCATTACCCCGATCATCCGTCCGAAAATTTTACACGCCAAAACCGTCACCGTCATGGAATGCACGGATAATAAAGTTAATCAAGCTTATGACGTCGAAGTTATTCAAGTTGATGAAATCCCGGGTGAGGATACATATCAAGAAGATTATAAAAAATACTTTGAAAAACTCGAAGCCATGTACGGCAAGGAGCGTGTTGAAGCTTTTAAACAAAAAGCCTTAGCCGCCTGGCATAAATTCATTTCTTAAAAAATATATATATTTAACAAACATTATTTATACTTTAACTTAAAGGTATACCCCTCTTTTTTAAAGGCTCTTGTGTCGACAGTTGTATTCTCAGAAATGGCTATACATGATAGAGTGGAGAATATATACAAGTGTATCATTTAAAAGTTCCTCTTTTGTTACGATTCGCCCTTAAAAACATAAAATCCATGGGCTTGGAAAATGAGGCTAATACGCCGCAAATTTTTGACGCCGTGTACAAAAAACAGTACATAAGGAGAAAAAACGCTTATTAGTAGCCCATTATACAAGCCCGACACAGTTTTATATTTAAATGCCAACTATACGCTGCTTTTGTCGTTCCCAGTCACGATCTTTTATAGCTTCCCGTTTATCATAAAGCTTCTTACCACGCCCAAGCCCAACTTCCAATTTTGCTCTACCGTGCTCATCAAAAAAAAGCTTGATAGCAACAAGAGTTGAACCTTTTTTTTGAAGTGCATTGATAATTTTTATTACCTCACGCTTGGTCAACAAGAGCTTTCTGTCTCGCTTTTCGGGGTGACTTTCATAACCTTTGTTAGCATATTCTGCGATATACATTTGAGAAATGTAAATCTCGCCATTTTTTTCCACGCCGTACGCCTCATTAATTTGAGCATGTCCCAAACGCAAAGACTTCACTTCTGTGCCTGTCAAAACAAGCCCTGCTATAAATGTTTCATCAATAGCATAATCAAAACGAGCACGACGGTTAAATGCGATCTGCCCTTTCGAAATAAAATCCGACTTTACAACTTTCTTTAGCATTTATCTTTAGGCCGATGCCTTTTCTTTGCGTTCCGGCATCTGAACAGTTTTAGCTGATTCATTTTTCTGAATTCTAAGGCACCTTCCTTCAATTGATGCCCCCGGTTCAACAGCAATTGTCTCATGCAATATATCCCCGGTTACACGAGCTCCTTTAGCAATAACGACGCTTTCAGCCTCTGCCGATCCTTGAAGCATGCCATATATGCTCAAATTTTTGACTTTAACTTGCCCATAAACATGCCCGCGCGAACCAACAATCAGCTCTTCACACATAACATTACCTTCCAAGGTTCCGTCAATATGTATCACATCACCGCTTAAAATATTACCTTTAATTTTAGTTCCAAAGCTGATAATACTCGGCACTGGTGTGTTTGAGCCCCTACTCATGCGCGCAATTTTCAAATATAACATTCTACGAAATCTCATATTAAATTCCTTTTCCTATTTTAATGCCATAATAAATGCCATCGGATCAACATTAACCCCATTATAAAGCACTTCATAATGCAAGTGCGGTCCTGTTGAGCGCCCGGTTGACCCCACCTCAGCAATCTTATCTCCTTGTTTAACCATTTGCCCTTTTTTGACATATGACTTGTTAAGATGAGCATACTTCGTCTTAAATCCGTTACCGTGATCAATTTCTATACAATTACCATAACCGTTGATCCACTCATTACGTATAACTTTACCATTGGCCATTACCGTGATAATATTACCCTTATTTGAAGCCAAGTCAACCCCCTTATGTTTGGCAGACTTCTTATTAAATGGATCAGCTCTTTTACCAAATGGTGAACTTAAGTGATAACTCCAAACAGGCTTTCCAACAGGCACATTTTGCATCACTTCGCGGTAATAGGTTAAATTATCAATCCCTAAAAAAACCTCCTGCATTTTTTTCAAGAGTTCTTCATTATCAACTTCCGGTGCAGCCTCAAACGTTCCGCCGGCACTATCTTTTTTACCCCCTGCAAGCGGATTAAAATACTGATTTTGAGCCTTAATCGATTTGTTAATATTTGAAATGGCATCTTTAATTTTCTGTGCTTCCGTTTGAGAAATTTTTTCAACTTTATTTAAGATTTCCATTTCGGAAATTTCCAACTTCTGAACGCTGACCTCCAATTCCTTTACCTTCTTTAAGAGCGCATTCCGATCAGCTAACGCTCTATCTCTCTCTAAGACAGCCTCACTGACAGTCATTTTTTCATCGACGCTTTGCTTTTGTAACCAACCTTCATTTTCTCTCATTTCCTGAATTTTGGCTTCCACAACCTGCGCCTGCTCTTTATACCTATCCAAATCAAGAGAAGTTTCATCTTCTATTTTCTCATCATCAATCAAAGCAAGCATCGAATTAATATTTCTGTGCACGGCCACAAAATCGCTCATCAAATCGGCATACGCATTGCGCGCCGAATCAAGCTTCCATTTAAGCTTGCCTGATTTATGATACATATGATATGACACCGCACTCCACACACCAATAAGCAAGAGCACCAATAAGGCAAAAACTTGCAATTTTGGAGATATGTTAAAAACCTTTGCTCGACCACCACTTCGAAATATAATTTCTTTATTTGAAAAAATCGGAGTTGACGGTCGATAAGACACCTTATGCGGTTTTTTTATTTTAATTTTACGCGCTGTTGCTTTCATATAAAATTCCACAAAAAACCATCACGCATTCATTTCTCAACGCTCTGATTGAAATGCAGTATAACAGATTTTTTTTAAAAATAAAGCCTTTTTTATTCATCCAAATCAGAGTCTAAAATCACAAACTCTTTTTGACCGACCATATTCAAAACAAGCCTTGCTTGCTGATCTAGCATATCCAAATCCAAGCTCTCTGAGGAAAGACGTTTCACTTTATTATCCCAATCTGCTTTTTCTTGTGCAAACTTTTCTTCAACCACACGCGCTGCTGCAACTTCCTTATTCAAAGCCATATACTTAAGGAGCCCTCTTTCGCCACGTACGGCATAAAAACTAAAATAAATAAAAACAAACGTCAGGATCAAAAAGAAGCCTGATGAACTTTTCACCTTAGAAAAAATCTGCCAAAATCTGTCCATTTGTTTCTCTATGCCAACAATTAGAGTCACTCTAGGCCATTTATTATTAAAATTTGGTTATGAAAAATAAAAAAACACGAAATTTTATACAAAAGCTGACTTAATAGTCGTAAATAAAATAAAATAAAAACAAAGGTGAAAGTGCCAAAAGGTAAACCCACACGAAAACACTTCCAACCTTTGTTTTTACCTTAGATAACCCGTTAAACGCGTTTTATACAATCTTTTAAAACATGAAGCGCAAACCCGCTGTCACTTCTTTCAAGTTATTGACACGATTCATGCCAAGATAAGTATATCTGCCCATCATACGGAAAGCAAAATGTTCTGTGAAATCATATTGCATACCGACACCGGCACGATAGCCGATTCTATCTTGTGTCTTAGAGGCAACATCAGGATATCTGAAACTGAAACGATAGTTTGCGAGGCCAAGAGAACCAAGCAAATTAAATTGACTGCAACCAACCGGCATATATCCGTACATATCTGCACCATATGCTAAAAATTCGGTAGAATGGGTTTCACCTGCAATCTTTCTCTTTTCTTTAAAAGACTGCTGATAAAAAGCTTCCAAACCATAGTATCCATACATTCTGGCACCAAGATTAATTGAGGGAGAATGGTAGCTCTCTTTCATATGTCTGGCCGGGCCGCCAAATTTACCATAGGAATAAACATAATCAGCACCAATATACGGAAGCATTTCATTATAAACATCTGACCAATAGCCTGCATGAGCCTGAAAAGCTAAAATTGAGGCAACACCGGTAAGTAATAAAGTTTTCTTCATATTAAATATTCTCCTATTTATAAATAGTGATTGTTAAATTGAATTAATCCTAAAGTTCATGAAGCTATATATTCTGTAAAAAAGAATTTTAAATAGTGCTTTCAAAAAAAAAATATGATATCAAAAAAATAACATAAAGGAGAAAACAGATGTCTTTTTGTGATCCAGATCCAGACTGTGCAAAATGCGAACGATTATTTCAATTTAGGCTGTTAAATCGCCAAAAATTTCCGACATACCACAACGCTCCCGTTCAGTCTTTTGGAAACCTTGATGCCAATTTACTTGTTGTCGGAATGGCTCCGGGTCTTCATGGCGCTAATCAAACCGGCCGCCCTTTTACCAACGATGGTGCCGGCGATGTTTTGTATCCAGCCTTAAAAAAATTTGGGTTTGCAAAAGGTAATTACGCCCAAAAAAAAGATGATGGCTTCGAACTTATAAATACACGCATCACAAACACCGTCCGTTGCGTCCCCCCACAAAATAAAATAACAAGAACAGAAATTAAAAATTGTCGCCTTTTTCTTAAAACCGAAATTAAAGCAATGCCAAATCTCAAAGTCATTTTAGCAATTGGCAAAGATGCACATGATGGCATTTTAGAAACACTCGGTTATAAAAAATCAGATTTTAAATTTGAACACGGAAGACTCTATTGTCTGGAAAAAGAAAACCTATATTTAATCAGCTCCTACCACACCTCACGTTATAACATCAACACCGGCCGTTTGACACAAACAATGTTTGACAACGTCATAAAACAAGTAAAGGAATTCTTATGACACAATTTTTAAAAAACATCTTAAGTCTACTTGTTTTAGTTCTCGCCTTTGTTTTTCTATTCACCCTCATTCAAACAAAACATATTTGGGGAGATATATATATTGAGCAAATACTCATTAATTTAGAAGACGGTATATCAGTAGCCTCGGACAAGCTTTTACTAGGGTACGCAATCAGTGCTGTTTTAGGTATTATCACAGCTATTTCGTTATCCCTCATTTTAAAAAATAATTTTCACCTTTTAATAACATCATGTTTATGTTTTCTTTTTGTTTTTTATCAAATCGGCATTTTCTCTTACTTTTTTCACAAAAATGTTCATTCCAAAATCTACGAAAAAGAATACGCCTATCCACAGAATATCGATTTTACTTTTTTAAATTCCAAACGCAACCTCATCGTTATTTATTTGGAATCAATAGAAGAAAACTATGCAACCTCGCCATATCTTCGATCAAACCTCATTCCAAATATTTTCGGGCTCATGAAAACATCCCTTTCTTTTGAAGGTTTCTATCAATTAAAAAGACAAGACTACACAGCCGCAGCCATGGTTCAAAGCATGTGCGCCGTGCCCTATAAAAAATCTGTTTTAAAAGGTCACATAAGTCACGAAAATTTCCTTGCAAACCTCGTTTGCTACCCTCAAATTTTAGAACAAAACGATTATCAAACCGTTTTCATCAAAGGTGCAGATATTAAATTTGCTAAAGCCGACCTCTTTATGCGTACACATGGCTTCAAAAAAGTGATGGGAAAAGATCAACTGAAGAAGGAATACCCATCTTTTCCTCTCACCAACAATAGGGGGGCTTTTTCAGGCTATCGCGATGGGACTTTATATGAAATGATAAAACTCGAACTTTTGAATTTAAGCAAATCTGAAAAGCCTTTTGCCCTCTCGTTTATCACACTTGACACACACACGCCGGATTATTTTTTATCCCCTGAGTGCAACCCCGCTTCCTCTCATAAAGAAGCTGTCGTTCATTGTGCCGACACCATGCTCTCAAATTTTCTAAATTGGCTGAAAGTACAAGATTTTTATCAAAACACAACCGTCGTCGTGTTAGCTGATCACACCGAAACAGGAAATAATTCACTTTACCCCAAAGAAAAAAATCGCAAAATTATCAATTTTATCTTAAACCCCTCTCCTATTTTTACAAAAAAGCCACACACGGCTTTCACAACGCTGGACATTGCCCCGACCATTTTAAATGCTCTTGGTATTCATTTTAAAGACGGCAAATTCGGCCTTGGACGTTCTCTGTTTCAAGTTGAGCCGACTTTGCTTGAAAAAATGGGATTAAAACTTGAAACAGAACTTTTAAAATCATCTGAAGTTTACGAAAGCTTTGAAACCACCAAAGTCAAATCCGAACCTCAATATCACCTTTACGCCCCTCTTGGCATTAAGCTCTCAACACCTGATGAAATTAACCATTATACCACCTATGCCAACACTGTTTTAGATACCGTCTTTTCAGATGAATTGTCATTTACTTTACCTAAAACCGAAAACCAAAGCCTTTCAATTGAGTTCACGTATAAAGCAATGCTCGTAAGCCAAAACAAGCGTACATTTAAAATCATGATAAACAACCATCTTCTTGAAGAAATAACGATCACATCAAAAGATAAACAACCGCTTTCGAAAACAATAAAATTTTCGACAAGCCTTTTAAATAAAGATAAACTCCTACTCCAATTTAAGGACGAAGATGAAACAATTTCAGATTCACTTGGTATTGGATTGTTAAGCCTTTCTATTAAACCTTAATCTCTCAAGAAAGCCCTTCCAAAAATCGAGGCAATGTCTCACTGGCTTTTCCCAAAATTTGATGATCAAAATAATAGTTATTTTCAGTATATTCCAAATTGAATAAATATGTTTCGGCACCATAATATTTTGCCTGACTCACAAATCCAGCGGCCGGATACACAACACCCGATGTCCCAACAGCAACAAACAAGTCACACTCTTGGATCTTTCTTGAAATCTCAGCCATAAACATCGGCATTTCCCCGAAAAACACAATATTCGGTTTCAAAAAGCCTGTAGCGTCGCATTTTTTACATACACCATCAAAAGCACTTTTTTCCGGCGTTTTAAAAACGTGCCCGCATTTCATACATACGGTTTCATCAATCCGCCCGTGCATATGGTACACATTTTTTGACCCAGCCTTTTCATGCAACAAATCCACATTTTGTGTCACCAGGAAAACCTTAAAATTTTGCCGCGATTGAAAATCTGCGATAGCCCTATGCGCCGCATTCGGCTCAGCTCGATCCATTTGAGGACGCAACATATTGTAAAAATCGTGTACAAGCTTCGGGTTTCTTTGAAATCCTTCAATTGATGCCACATCATTAACGTCATAATTTTCCCACAAACCATTCATATCACGAAAGGTTTTAAGCCCTGATTCTGCAGAAATTCCCGCACCCGTTAAAATAAAAACATTCTTCATAGTAAAGAAGATAACACACTAGAGAAAATTTGCAATAAAAAAACCTGCATTTTATTGCAGGCCTCTTTGTTATTGGTGGAGGTAAGCGGGATCGAACCGCTGACCTTTTGAATGCCATTCAAACGCTCTCCCAACTGAGCTATACCCCCATAATAAATACTTTTCTTAAACATTCTCAGTTGCTCGGTCTCTCGTTTGTTAATTTCGCTTCTGTCGCTTTGCTCCTTTGCTCAATAACCAAACTTCGCCGCTTGCGGTATAAAATGCCATTTAAGGCATTTTCTATCCTCGCGCCCAACTGAGCTATACCCCCATAATAAATAGCATTTAAAAACAGTTTCGGATATTATACAACTTTTTACAAAAGTCAAATCATTTTTTAAAATCACACATAGGAAAAGTTCTGTATTAGTTACCCATTATACACAGTTTTTCAAAAAAACGCGGAGAGCGTGTGCATATAGTAAATGCGAAGGGAGTGTAATAAAGGTACATGACCGAGCATTAACGAAAAGTTCTGTATTAGATGCCAGCTATACGCGTTTTTTTCTAAAAATGTGGAGAATGGTTTAGATAAAGTAGAAATAAGAAGCGGAAAAATTTTAGTGTAGATAAACCTACATGAATTTTTCCGCTTTCGAAATTTCTGCTCTAGATAAGCCGTTATACGCGTTTTTTACAGAAACCCCACAATCTCGGCACGCACCTCATCAAGCCCGACCTTTTTTTCAGAACTCGTCTCTAAAATAACATTGTGCGCCGCTGCGTGTTTTGCTAAAAAACTTAAAACATCGACTTTCACTTTCTGTAAATCCGAATCTGAAACTTTATCCGTTTTTGTGAGAATAATTTGATAAGGCACAGCACATTCATCAAGAATCTTTGAAATATCTTCATCAGCTTTTTTAAGACCGACACGACTGTCCACAAGCAAAAAGACACGGCGTAAATTTGCCCGGCCTTTAAGATATGTTGTTAAAACACTTTGCCAACGTTTTACCTCCTGAGGTGGGGCTTTTGCAAACCCATACCCCGGTAAATCAACCAAATAAATTTTATCTAAAAAATTGAAATAATTGAGTTGTTGCGTCCTACCTGGTGTAGATGAAGTTTTAGCCACATCTTTGCGATTAAAAAGCGCATTAATCAGACTCGATTTTCCAACATTTGAGCGTCCGGCAAAAGCAATCTCTGGCTTATCATCCAAAGGTAATTGCGCAAGACTGGCCACCGAAAGCATAAATTGGGGAGGGCGTACAAAAAGTCTGTTTATTTTTTCCAACTTTAAGTCCACTTTTTCACCCATTATTTGACCCCATTTTTATACATAATGGCTTTCTGTTGAAAAATGGAAAGCAAATTACTCAAAGTCCAATAAATCACCAAACCAACAGCAAAATGCCCAAGCATAAGGGTAAAAATAAGCGGTAGCATGGCAAACATTAGCGCTTGATCCTTATTTGTCGGCGCAGGATTCAATTTTTGTTGAAACCACATGGTCAAACCCATTAAAATCGGCCATACACCAATATCTAAAACAGCAGGTAATGGCACATGCGACCACGCAGAAATAGTGAGCGGATCCGGTGCAGACAAATCCTTAACCCAACCGATAAAGGGCGCATGCCGAATTTCAATGGCAATATTCAATACTTTATAAAGTGAAAAGAAAACAGGAATTTGGATAAATAGAGGCAAGCAACCTGAAGCCGGATTGATTTTTTCTCTTTTATATAACTCCATCGTCTTTTGTTGTAATAAAACTTTGTTACCTTTATACTGTTCTTGCAAAGCTAAGACTTTCGGCTGAATTTTTTTCATTTTAGACATACTTTCATAAGATTTATTTGCCACAGGAAACATAACAAGCCTCAACAATGCAGCAAAGAGCAAAATTGCCCACCCCATATTACCGATAATCTTGTATAAAAAGTCCAAAATATAGAAAAAAGGCTTGGTTAGGAAATAATACCAACCGAAGTCAACAGCCAAATCAAATTTTTTAATTCCCCCTTTTGTATATTTATCAAGGAGCTTTATTTCTTTAGCCCCGGCAAAAAATTTAACTGTTTGCGTTCTTGTACCCCCTGCCGGAATAAGGATCTGTGCAACCCTGAAATCAACCTGATAGTTGTTGTCGCCATTATTTGAAACAGTAATATCAGTCCCATCTTTTGCATCTAAAATAAAAGCCGTAAGCCAATATCTATCCGAAAAGCCAAACCAAGCATCAGAAGCTTCAAATTTTTTCGGATCTTTTTCTTTTACATCTTTTAATTTAATTTCTTTTGCTGAACCATCAATAACACCGGTCACTCCCTCGTGCACAACGCTGCGCGCCACGTTTTTAGGATCATAAATACGGTTGATGCGTCCGAATGGATAAAGGGTCACATTTTTATCTGTCTGGTTTTGAACCGTATCCGAAATGGTCAGCATATAGTGTTCATCAATTGAAATTTGACGTATAAAATTAAGCCCACTGCCATTATTCCACGTCAAAACAAGCGGCGTAGAGATTGTCAAATCACCACTCATATTCTTCCAAATGCTATCTGCGTTGGGTACATTTAAAGGATTTGTAGATAAAAAACCAAATTCGGCAAAATAAGCATTCAAGGACCCTGCAGGAGCAAGTAACTTAACATTAGGGCTATCTTTTTCAATAGTCTCTTTATATTTTGTCAGTTCTAAAAAATCAAAACGAGCACCTTTTAATCGAATCGAGCCTTGGACGGAAGGTGTTTTAATTAAAACTCTTTCATCTATATTTAAGATATCATCAAGCGGTAAATTGGCTTTTGTTTCTTCTTGAACAACCTTAATTTCCGGTTGCACCTCAATCTGTTTTTTTGTTGGCTGTGAAACTTTTGGTGCCAAAAAATGATTCACTCCAAAAATGATGAACATAGATAAAATAATTGCAACGTATAAATTTTTTGTTTCTTCTTTCATCGACAATATCCTACATAACAAAACAATGTTCTTTTTTTAATTTATATTTCCTTTAAATTCAAGCAATAAAATAATGGAAACGTATAATGTTTTTTACTTTTCTTTTTTCTTAGGAACGGGATCATACCCCGATCCCCCCCACGGATGGCATCGTAACAAACGCTTAACACCTAAATAAAGCCCTTTCACAGCCCCGTGTGTTTGAATAGCTTCAATCATATATTGCGAACATGTCGGACGAAACCTGCAACACCCGGGAAAAAACGGAGATAAAAATTTTTGATAAAACTTAACACACCTGATCAATATCCATTTCATCTTTAATTTCTTCTTTTTGTTGGGGGGGCTCCGATTGATAAACACCTTTCTCAATCATTGCATTTGCTTTTTTCAAAGCCCATTTAACATCACTTTTAAGTTCTTTATAGGGACAATTAACTGTATTATACCGTCCGATTAAAACATATTCGACATTATCAAGAGCATACGAGGGAAAAACTTCACGCACGACAGCACGCATACGGCGGCGAGTCCTTGTACGCACAACAGCAGTCCCAATTTTCTTTGTTGTTGTAAAACCAACTTTAAAAGGCACTTTTTCCTTAGATAAACTGGGAGCCGCCTGCAAAATAACGGTCGAAACGACCATTCTAATGCCCTCGGCGACTCTCAAAAAATCTCTTCTCTTTTTTAAATGAAGAATTTTATCCATGAACGTTAAGCAGAAAGTTTTTTACGACCTCTTGCACGACGTGCAGCCAAAACTTTACGGCCACCAACAGTCGCCATACGTGTTCTAAAGCCATGACGGCGTGCTCTCACGAGCTTACTGGGTTGATATGTTCTTTTCATATATTTTCTCCGGTTTATTAGTTATTATTTAAAACCGCTTTTAGGAGCGATTCTCGGGGTTAACGTCTCGGCTTATAAATGTTTTTTTACTTCCTGTCAAGCAAAAAATGTTTAGAGGTCACCCTCAATAACATCCAGTTCTAAAACATCACAAACAACATCATAATCAAAACCGGCTCTAAGCAAAATCCCCATATCTTTTTGCCTGTTTTCTTTGCGTTCTTTTTCATTTGCCCGAAATGGCCCTATTTTTCTTTTCTTAGCAAGTCTTAGGGCAAAACTCTTCGGATCATATTCTTCATTTTCAATTAAAGCGTCTGTTCGGGCCTCATCAATACCTTTAACTTTAAGCTTTGTTTTGATATACCTTGCAGATTTTCCTGCCGCCAAATAATTTTTAACCTTAATATCGGCATACCTTTCATCACTCAAATACCCAAGCCGTTGAAATTCGCTTAAAATTTCCTCAATCCAAGCATATGCCTCTTGTTTGTTAAAATCAGAATTTTCAAAAGCATATTTATCAACTCTTCTTTTCAAAACATCTTTTAAGTTTTGAACAGAGCTTTCAAACCTCTCTAAATAATACAAACCTATATTTTTAAGCCTGTTTTTTGTAATTTTTTTTAAAATCTTGCGTTTTTGAAATTCTACTTTTCCATTCATCTCTTGAAAAATCTTTCAAATTAAACTAAATTGCCCGTAACATACTTATTCATCATAATAAGGATTTATCAAATTGACCAACAAAATTTTTGACTCTTGTACATCTTTTTTTCTTGAAAATGGCGCATTTATGGGACGTTTGGTGCGCTTAAATTCAGTTGTTTCAACCATTTTAAGCCATCATCAATACCCTTCAAATGTTTCCTCAGCTCTTGCTGAAACGACAGCCTTAGCTGCTCTTTGCTCTGCAATGTTAAAATTTGACGGCTTGTTTACACTTCAAATACAAGGAAACGGCCCTGTTTCGCTTCTTGTGACAGACGTTACTGCTCAAGGTAAGATTCGCTCTTGTGCCAAATTTGATGAAGAACAATTAAACAAAGCCAAAGCGTTACGCAAAACAGAGGACATATTAGAAGAAATTCCACACCTCGTCGGCGGCGGCTACATGGCTTTCACAGTCGATGAACAAAACGGTCTGCCGCCATACCAAGGTGTTGTTGATTTAAAGGGAAAAAACTTAACAGAGCTGGCTCTCCGTTATTTTGCACAATCCGAACAAATTGACACAGCCTTAAAACTCTTTGTTAAGACACCAACAGGTGAAAGTCAAAGCTATCTTTCAGCCGGCATAATCTTGCAAAAAGTTCCCTTAAAAGGTGGCAAAGACACCAAGCAAAATCAAGAAAATATTGCTCAAACATGGGAAGATATTTCGGCTTTCATTCAAAGCCTCAAAGAAGATGAAGTGTTTGATGCAAACCTTACTTCAAATGAAATTTTGCATCGTCTTTTCCATCAAAACAATTTACAAATTTCTGCTGAAAAATTTTATGAATTCGGCTGTCGCTGTTCGCATGAAAAGCTCAAAAACACGCTCATAAGCTTTGATATAAAAGAGCTTGAAAAAATGTTTAACGATGAAGGAATTATAGAAGCCACATGCCATTTTTGCTCTCAAAAATACACTTTTGACCGCTCTGAACTGACAAAAAAAGAAAAACACTTGCAATAACCTTTTTTTTGTATTAAAAGGGCAAAAGTGACGCACTTAAAGGAGGAAATTTTCATGCTTAAATTCTTTCAAATTTTAGCCCTTTCAGCACTTGTATTTGTAAGTGCTTGTGCTTCAAATAAGGATGTTGCAGAACCTCGTCGCTATGTAGAGCCACGTTTCAACACAAACGCGCCGATTGAGCTTCTTGTAAGCAAAGTAAACATTGTTTCTGAATTTTCTCCATCTTTTACCCGTCCAAACGTTGAACATCTGTTCCCGATTTCTCTTGAACGCACAGCACGCATTTGGGCAACAGACCGCCTGGAAGCTGTTGATTTCGGCTCTCACCGTACGGCAGAGTTCATCATACAGGATGCAAGCGTAACTGAAACTGAAGAAAAGGCTCAAGATCTTTTTCGTAAAGACAGCTTAAAATATCGTGCGACCTTAGCAGCTGTTTTAAAAATCACGGATGCGAACGGATCCACGGCACAAACCTCCATTGAAGCTTGGCGTGAACTTGGCATTCCTGTGGATACCCCGATTGATCAAAAAGAAAAATATTGGCATGAAATGGTACAAAAACTAATGACGGATTTCAATATCAAGATGCAGGAAAACATCGAACAATATTTGAATATGTACGTTAAAAACAGCACATCTATTTTTGAATACTAAGGCTCCAAATTAGCCTCGTTTGATTTAACTAAATCTTCAAAGTCTTCCAAAAACCACTCCATTTCCTCTTCATCGTCCTTAATCATTTGCATAAAGCGATTTTTGAGAGCAATCAGCATACTCACATCAGCAATTTTCAAATCTGCGACTTGAAATACACCGCCCTTTTCATGAATAACAAACTCGACTTTAATCCTATCCATATTTTCGGTTCTGTATTTTTCAGGCAACCTAATTGAAGCTGTCGCATCGGCAAACTTATCTTTGACAACAACTTTTAAAATCTCAAATCCGATTTCATCTGTCTTAAAATCTATCGGATACGATTTGTATAAACTTTTAATATACCTATTAAATAAAGGATGATAACGCTCCTTTTGCGCGTCAGACAACAACCTGTAATATTGCCCTAAAACATATTTACCCATATAAATGGTGTCAACGTTGTTTTTAAACACCTCATCCAAAACGGCATAACGCTCATCTATATCCTCCATACCCAAAGCACCGATAAGCCTCTCTCCTGTCGTATCTAAAAAAGACCGTACTTTCGTCTCATTCATTTGTGCCGCTGCTGAAAAAGCAAACAACGACACAACAATAAATGTGATAATCTTAAAAAAAATCTTTTTTTCCATAATTTTATCCCCTAATCTATAATAAATTATATCATAAGGTAATCTTAAAATGAAGTTAAATCGTCAAGCATTATACAATATATTTATGTTTACCATCCTCATGATAACATCTATGCTGGTAAGTTCGTATTTACAACACGAAGCCCAGTGGGATTTTACGAACTACCACTATTATAATGCCTGGGCTTTTTTAAACAATCGACTAAATGTTGATATTGTTCCCGCATCAGTAAACACTTTTTTCAATCCGCTTATCGAACTTCCTTTATATTTTTATATTAAATACTTTAACGATAAACCTGATTTAATTTATGCTCTGCAAGGTATTTGGGTCGGCCTTACACTCTTTGTGTTTTACAAAATATATACACTATTTTTCAACATGAAAGATTGCCTTAGTAAAATTTTAGTGGCTTTAGCACTTTTTTTAACACTCTCCGGCGAAGGAGCTTTTTCACAAATAGGAAGCTCTTCAAATGAATTCCTTGTTGCATTTTTTACTTTATGGGGTCTATACATTCTCTTTAAAATGATTAAATTCCCTGAAACGCAAACTTTGAAAAAGTTTTTCATTTCAGGGCTTATTATGGGTATCGCACTTGGTCTCAAACAGACAGTCATAACCTATTGCATTGCCTCCGGCTTGATGCTGATGATATTAAACAGTTACTTAAACAAGCCCATAAAAAGTATCTTTTTTTTCGCCTTAGGCGGCTTAATTTCATATCTAATAATCAATGGCTACTTTATGTGGCAATATTGGATCTTATATAAAAACCCGTTTTTTCCATTCCTAAACGGTCTTTTCCACTCGCCATATTTTGACAATTTCAACTATAGGGATATGCGTTTTCTACCTCCATTGAAATATTTTTTAATATACCCCGTACTTTGGTATTTGCCTGAATACACAATTAGGGAGAACGAATATACAGACTTTCGCCTAACAATTGTATATTTTGCTTTTATCAGCATTTTTATTTATCTGTTAAAAAATCACAAATTAAAAACCTTTTTCAAACAAAACAAAATCGAGGCAAGCTTATATATATTTATTGTCCTAAGCTTTTTCATCTGGATGGGTATGTTTTCATTGCTTCGCTATGCACTGATTATTGAAATTTTATCTGTCATATGGTTCACAAAAATGTTTTATTGGCTCTTAAATAAAAAATCCATCATATGGCCTGTAATCATTATATCTATTTTTATTATGGTGCTTACAATCAGTGTTTTTGAAACAGGAATGCCGCACAAAAAAACACAAGAAAAATTCTTAAACATAGAAGAAATCAAGCTACCCGAAAACACCCTTCTGAAATTATACGGTTTTCCAACAGCTATGGTCGTCCCTGAATTTTCAAAATATGCACATATCAGAGCTCTGGGATATCTTGCATATAATTGTAAATATATGGAAGGATCGGATTTCGTTGAAAGAGGAGCCTTTCGAAAGATGCGTGATGAAATAGAAAGCACACATAAAGGACCGATTGTAATCGTGTATATGAATTCCTCTTTTATTCAAAATCCGGATATAACTCTTTTACAAAAGAAAAGATTAGAATGCGAACAAAAAAAAGAAAAAAATATCTTACCCGACGACTATTACTGTTCGTTCGGTCCATGTAAAACATGGAATATTCTTGAAGATGCCTTAGCAGAAGAACTACAAGACAAATACTTTTGCCGACCCTTAAAAAACAATTTTGAAAACAGATTAACCATCTGCGTCCCAAAAGAACTTAAATTTAAAATTTTAGGAAAAGAAGATGAAGTCCCTGAACTTAATTATGCCCTGCTACAATGAGGAACAATCCTTAGAACACTTAATTATCGAAAAGATCATTCCCTTGCGCAACAAATGCAAGGAAGAATACAATCTTAGCTTAACACTTACAATTATCGATGATGCATCTTTGGACAACAGCCTCAAAATAGCAGAGCGTTTAAGCAAAAAATTCAAGTGGATTAACGTTTTAAGACATTCAAAAAATCAGGGAAAAGGTGCAGCTTTAAGAACGGGCCTTGCTTGCGCAAAAGGTGATTTTATAGGCATTCAAGATGCCGATGAAGAATATAATCCCGAGGATTATATTAAATTATTACGGCCAATTTTACAAAACAAAGCAGATGTAGTATATGGTTCACGCTACCTAAGACCTGATTCAAGAAGAATATTGTCCTTTTGGCACACGCTGATGAATAAATTTCTAACGATTTGTTCAAATATGTTTACGGGACTTGATATATCAGATATGGAAACCTGCTATAAATTATTTACAAACAAAGTAGCTAAAGAACTCGCACCAAAATTAAAAGAAAATCGTTTTGGTTTTGAGCCCGAAATTACTTCTTATATTGCACAAGGAAGATATAGGCTCTATGAATGCGCCATAGAATACACACCAAGGACCTACGAAGAAGGCAAAAAAATCACCTATAAAGATGGCATCCGTGCCTTATATTGTATTTTTCACTATGGCGCACCATATGCACCGCTTCCGATGCAGTTTTTGCTTTATACTTTTATCGGTGGTCTTTCTGCTGTTGCCAATTTAGTCTTATTTACTGTTTTCATCTTTTCAAAAGTCACCTTGCCTTATAGCACAATACTTTCGTTTTGTTTAGCAGCCGGACTTAACTATTGGCTATGCACGGTTTTATTGTTTAAGCATAAAGCCTTTTGGTCTGGAAAGACAGAACTTTTAATGTATCTTGTAACCCTATGTATTATGGGTGTTTTTGATTATTCTTTAACACTTGGTTTAATTAAAATCGGCACCGGTTGCTTAACGGCAAAATTAACAGCTTCCATTGTATGCCTTATCGGAAATTTTGTCTTTCGCAAATATCTCGTTTTTCCATTGCCTAAAACAAAATAAAAAATACATCTCTTTCCTTAGTGTTTTGAAAACGTAAAATATTTGTGCATGAAATAAATATATGTTGTAATCAAAACGGTATATAGAGCCTGAGCTTTAATAGCACCTATATGAAACACATCAATAGCAACAAACAAATACACATAATTAATGAGAAGTGTACTCAAATAAGTCATCCACCCTTTGGTATATTCTTTTACAAAAGTATTTTTACTCCTATAAACAAAATAACGCATATTAAAGATGGAGATACTGACCGAAAAGCAATAGTTGATAATGAGTGTCAAAGAGTAGTGGATACCGATATAAATAAGAAAAGAATAAAAAGAAAAAGCAACAACCGTGTCAAACCCGCCAACAAGCAAAAAGCGAATTGACTGGGGAAAAGAAAACCAAAAATTAAGCAATTTATTCCAAAGTTTAATCATTTGATGAGATACACCTCAAACATCTTGTTTTCAAAAATCTTTTCTTTGTTCATGTCAGATATTTGCTGCAAATCTTCAAAATAATGCTCATCTTTCCTCATCACATAATAATCACCAAAGCTTGGCTTTTCTTTATGAAATATATTGTCTTCGCCGTAAATTTTTATAACATTTTCATCCGTTTCAGATGAAAAAAAGTTGATATGTTTTTTCGGCCAATAATATTTATAAGGCAAAACAAATGACCTTATATACCAAATATTGTACTCCATATGATTAGCCAAAAAAACATTCATTTGAGGTTCTTTGTTTTCTAACATAAGAGCCTCTGCCAGCTCACGATAATAAACGCCATCTTGATGACGGCGAATAACCTCGTTACGAAGAAGAGAATTAACAAATAACCCACAACAAATAAAAATAAGGAGGTACTTGTTTTTTATATGCCACAAAATATACATCATTCCAATAACAGAAGGAATAATCAGATAATAAGAAAGATAAGCCATACAAGGAACTGTTTGGCCTAGCTTTAAAACAAAAATCAAAAATATCGTTAAAAAAATACACCCGAAAGCCATGGCTTCCATAAAAATACATTTATGGGAACAAAAAAGTTTTTTAACAAATAAAATTAAAACAATAGTCGTTATGATGATCTCGATATAATAGAGCTTACACAACCCCCAAAAGTCAACCAATCTATAAAAAAGGTATCTAGAATCAAACAAAGTGTACATATAAATAAGATATAACGACACAAAAGAAGCTATTGATAAAAAAAGCAAAGTTTCAAAAGGATATGTTCTTGCGGTTTTTATAGGACTAAGAAAACTTGCCGGAACAATTTTTCCGCTCAAAATAAGACCTAAGCTGTAATAGACCAATATTCCAAAATAAAACAACACACAAAGCTCTTTTGAAAAAAGAGCACAGTTAATCAATAAAATTGCAAACCATAAAAAATACTTTTTATCCGATTGCTCGCTGAATTTTTGCATACAAATCAAGCTACCGATAATATACATCAAAAGCAATCTTTCTGAAAAAACAATCGAACTGATTGAAAAAACAGCAGGAGAAATCATAATCAGTCCAATGCACAAAAAACGCTTCCAAACAGGTAAAAACTTTAAAAAACAATTTAGAAGCCATGCAATAATAACAGATTGTATGCTCAAATAAGTATTGATAACAAAAAAGTTATGTGTAAGCGCATAGACAATTCTTGTATCCCAAAAAGCAAGAGGATAAAACCTTCCCTCCACAGCCCACATCGGTAAACCGCCATCATTAAACAATAAAATAACATGATATCTGGTATCATAGTTGGCAAAAAGCGACATTTCCTGATTAAAAATGCCAAAAATATTATAAACCAAACATAAAATCAAAAACATAAAACCATAAACTGCTTTTATGTCTTTATAAGAAAACGGGTACACTTTGCTGTCAAAATTCGAAGCATAAGAAACTTCATTCTTATACATCAATACTTTATAACAACAATAAATAAAAAACAAAACGGCGCAAAAAATCAAGAACCAATGCTCATATCCCAAATAAAAGGACATATATTTGATAATATGTTTTAAAATATCCTGTTGAAACAGTGGTTCACGAAACATGAGACATCCTTAAAACAAAAAAACGTAATCTCATTTTTTCCAAAATCACCTTCCAACGTGGATACTTTTTATACGGACGCCCCAAAAAAGAGGATATTTCTTTTTGTACCTCTTCCGTTGCCGCAATAACTTTTTTCTTTCGTTGAATTGAAGAATTATGACCATGCAAATTATAAAGCATTAAAATTTCGGGTATATTGGCAAATTTCAGCCCCTTAAACATAGCTTCTTTTAACGCCTCATAATCTTCGGCAGGGGCATAAGTCTCTTTATAGCTTATATGGTGTCTTATAAAATCCTTTTTTCTGATCATTTCGGTTGGTTGAGCGACAACAACACCTTTTAATAAGTCTTCAATTGTCGGGTGCAAAGGCTGACACCATATAATGCCAAAAAAAAGAATAATCCGACGAAACAAATTTTCTTTTTTTGAATCAAACAATTCAAAATAACTTCCGACACCGGAAATATCCTTATGACAATCCATATAGGCAACCTGTTTTTCAAGCCTCTGAGGCTTCATAAGATCATCTGCATCACAAAATGCCAAATATTCTCCCTTAGAAAATTCGATCAATTTATTACGGCTGAGCGCAATCCCCAAATTATGCTCATTTTTGTAATACCGTATCCTTTTGTCATGAAATTCCAAAATAACTTGCTCGGATTCATCGGTCGAACAATCATTAAGCAATATCAATTCAAAATCAGAAAACGTTTGATTTAATACTGAAGCAATTGTACCCCTCAAAAACGGAGCCGCATTATAAACAGGAATCAAAACAGAAACTTTAGGTTTCATACTTCCACCTTTCTTAACTACCTTTTAAGCTATAATATCTTATTGAAAAGGCAACCCAAAAATAAAAAAAACACACAATCTTAAAAATCCTGTAATCAGATAAAAATGACACCGCCACGACTTTAATACAAAAGTAATCTTTTGCTGATAAAAAACATTCGACATGACCTTAAGAAAAAAGATGATAAAAAAATTTTGTATGTATTTTTTTAGTTTTGCCTTGGCACTTCTTTTGTTTGTCGGATTACAAACAAAGACATTTATCTCAACTTATTTTCCTCAAAGTTCACTTTCACAGATTTTATTTTTTATAACATCTGACCTGTCAGGAGTGGATAAACTCTTTGTTCAAACATACATTATAACATGTATTGTTAAACCTCTTATCTTCACTTCTTTTCTAGTATTTTTCCCTCAGTTATACCAACTCATATACCTCATCTCTAAAAAATTAGCCATTAAAAAATATTGTTCTTATTTGTTCAAAAACTATATTCAAATTCTATTTTTGACACTTCTGTTTGTCATCTATACAGCAATCATATACATATTTTTAACTCATCCAAACACACTATTTGCCCCCAAGGGAACCTTCTACGAAGAACATTATGTTGATTCCTCTCGGCAAAATTTCAATTTTCCTGCAAGAAAAAGAAATTTAATTATCATTACTCTGGAAAGTTTTGAAAAAACATTTTCAAATAAAAACTTTTTCGATGAAGATTTAATTGCACCTTTACAAATTCTTGAAAAAGAAGGAATAAGTTTTCAAAATTATACAAACGGTTTTGAAACATATATAACACAACCCTATTTTATCGCATTATTCGGAGGTGTTCCAACAAATATTTTACACCTAAACATGCTAAATATGTTTGGCAAAAATATACCTCAAATTCAAAATGTTTATACTTTGGGAAAAATTTTAAAAAATAATGGCTATCACACCCTGTTTATCGGTGGAACAGATACAAACTTCGCCGGACAAAAGCAATTTTTGCAGCAGAATGGTTTTAATGAAACCTATATAGATAAATCAACCATAAAAAAAGAATACCCCCTTTTGCATGAAGCAGGAAACTGGGGATACGGTGATAAGGACATTTTTAAAATTGCCGAAGATTATTTATCAGATCAAAAACAACCTTTTTTTGCAATCATTAACACAATAGATACTCATCATAACTATAATCCCAAAATCAAACAGGAAAAAACTTTTTCAAAACAAGAATATAAAGCCATATACAATACTGCTTTTGAAACCACCGAGTTTATCAAGCACTTAAAAAATCAACCTTTCTATAAAAACACAACCATAGTTCTGCTTGGAGATCATTTAAGACAGGGAACAGATTTTGATATGCCGCCAAAGCGCAGTATCTATAATTTATTTATAAACGCAGCATCCATCCCAAACAATTTAAACCGCACTTTCACACAAATAGACCTTTTTCCGACAATCTTGGAAGCGATCGGTGTAAAATGGAAAACGCATAAATTAAGTTTGGGAACATCAGTTTTTTCAGACAATAAAACCTTGGAAGAACAATTCGGATCTGGCTTCTTAAGACAAAAATTATCTGAAAGAAATGATTTGTATAAAAGCTTGTGGTAGCCTTAAGGTTTGCATTTTAAATCCGGCAAACAAAAATCAGTATATACATAATCAAAATATGCACCTTCTCCCGCCTTAATCTCGTCATTATTATTAACAATACGATGAAAAGGTGCCCCATAAAGCAAAATTGTTAATCCTTTTTCATGCAGACGTTTTAACAAGTCCAGATTAGAAAGGTAGGTGTCTTCGCCTAGTGTAACCATATTAACACCTTCATCAAACAACCTTTTAATATAATCATCTGTGAAAGGGAAAGCCCCCCTTTCAACACACAGCGCAGGATTTTTAATACCTTTTTGACGAGCTAAATAGTAATCTTTAAAAGAAAAAACTTCGACAACAATTCTATCCAAAAAATCAAAGGTTCGGACAATTTTATCAAAGTTATTTGTCTTATCTGTAACCAAAACCAAATCAGGATAAGCATTCATAATTTTCTTAAGATAAGTCTCATCTATAGGTGTATAATAGCCATATATTTTTCTTGATTGAAATTCCTCAAATGTAGGAACATAATCTCCTAGTTCAGGATACCCTGTAATTTCATGAAACATTCTCCAATCATGCACCCCGACAAAAAAACCGTCTGACGTTTCTTGCAAATCAATTTCAATAAATTTTATCCCTTTTAAAATTGATTTTTCAACAGCCTCTTGAGAATTTGTGTACATATATCCATCAATACCGCCACCTGCATGAGCGATTAAAAAATCTCTTGATAAAACGTCTGTTAGATGATGGTAAGGACTAACTTCAAAAAAAACTTTTTGCGTGCATTTCATAAAAACAAAAACCGCAAGAACAAACAAAACCGAAACACAAAATATGATATATTTTTTCATATTTTCATCATATTTTTTTTGCGTTTTTTTGCAAGCACTAATTAAGCATTATATGTGTTTTTTTCCATAAAATGTGGAGAATGGTTTAGATAAAGTAGAAATAAGAAGCGGAAAATTTTTAGTGTAGATAAACCCACATGAATTTTTCCGCTTTCGAAATTTCTGCTCTAGATAAGCCGTTATACGCGTTTTATCTCTTTAACACAGCAACACCCGGCAACTCTTTTCCTTCCATCCATTCAAGGAAGGCACCACCGGCTGTCGAAATGTAAGTAAAGTCTTTCGCCACACCGGCTCCTTCAAGTGCCGAAACCGTATCACCACCACCGGCAACAGTTATAAGTTTTCCTGCTTTGGTCAATCGTGCAGCTTCTTTAGCAACTTCATTTGTAGCCTCATCAAAAGGTTTTAATTCAAACGCACCTAAAGGCCCATTCCAAACAACCGTTTTACATTCTGTCATCTTTTCCTTAATCAAAGCAATGGTCTTTTCACCAACATCAAGTAAATGCCCATCTGACGGAATGTTGTTTAAATCAACAGTCTTATGCTCAGCATTCGCGGCAAATTCTTTAGCCCAAACCAAATCAAGCGGCAAAATAATCTCACAACCGGCAGTTTTCGCCGTTGCTAAAATTTCCTTTGCTGTCTCCAACATATCAAGTTGAACCAACGAGTTCGATTCGTTAACTTTGTCATAGCCCAAAGCTTTTAAGAACGTATGCGCCATACCACCCGAAATCACAAGCTTATTAACTTTCTTAACCAAGTTATTCAGCAAGTCCAATTTTGTTGAAACTTTCGAACCACCGACAATAGCCATCAAAGGACGTTCAGGATTGTTTAAGCCTTTTGTTAAAGCATCAACTTCCTCTTTCATCAAAAGCCCCATAGCAGAAGGAAGTGCTTGAGCCGCTGCAACCATCGAAGCATGGGCACGGTGCGCTGTCGAAAAAGCGTCAGAAACATACGCATCTGCCACCTTCACAAGTTCCTTAGCCCAAGCCTCATTTCCTTTCTTCTCTTCATCATAAAAGCGCAGATTTTCAAGAAGTAAAACTTCATCAGCCCCCATATTCTGAACGGCTTTCTGAACGTTTTCACCAATACAATCGTCAACAAACGTGACTTTAAAACCCAGTGCCTTTTGTAAATCACCCACAATATGCGAAAGTGAGTTTTTCATATCACCTTTGCCTTCTGGTCTGCCGAAATGTGAAATCACCACAACCTTTGCGCCTTTTTTCATTAAAAGCTTAATTGTCGGAACCGTACGATCGATTCGTGCGGTGTTTGTCACCTTAAAATTTTCATCCATCGGCACATTCAAATCAGCTCTTAAGATCACAACTTTGCCGTTCAAATCACCCAAATCTTCAATAGTTTTATATGCCATATATTTCTTCCTTTTATCATTTTAGAAAATTCCCCGTCATCAGACGGGGAAATGTTCCTTTACGACAATCACTTAACCGTTTACTTTAGCCATATGAGCAATGAGGTCTAAAACCTTGTTTGAATAGCCCCATTCATTATCATACCAGCTCACAACCTTAACAAACGTATCTGTTAATTGAATACCAGCCTTAGCATCAAAAATTGATGTATGTGGATCACCCAAAAAGTCAGATGAAACAACTGCATCTTCGGTGTAACCCAAAATGCCTTTCAATTCGCCTTCTGAGGCTTTTTTCATAGCAGCGCAAATATCTTCATATTTAGCAGGCTTAAGTAAATTTGCTGTCAAATCCACAACAGAAACATCCAAAGTCGGCACACGCATAGACATACCGGTCAATTTGCCATTCAAGGCCGGAATAACTTTACCGACAGCTTTAGCTGCACCTGTTGAACTTGGAATAATATTGCCGCTGGCAGCTCTGCCACCACGCCAATCCTTAGCAGACGGACCATCAACTGTCTTTTGTGTAGCGGTCACAGAGTGAACGGTGGTCATCAAACCTTCCTTAATACCAAACGCATCATTTAAGACCTTGGCAATCGGTGCAAGACAGTTAGTCGTGCAAGATGCGTTAGATACAAATTGTGTTCCTTTCACATAAGAATCTGTGTTCACACCGCAAACAAACATCGGCGTATCATCTTTGGAAGGCGCAGACATAACAACATATTTGGCACCGGCATCAATATGTCCTTGCGCTTTTTCTTTCGTTAAGAACAAACCTGTTGATTCAACAACATAATCAGCACCAACTTCATTCCACTTCAAATCAGCCGGATTTTTCTCAGCTGTCACACGAATTGCCTTACCATTGACAACAAGTTTACCGTCTTCAACCTCAACCGTACCGTCAAAACGTCCATGCATTGTATCATATTTAAGCATATATGCCATATAATCAACATCAATCAAATCGTTAATAGCAACAACTTCAATATCCGAACGTTTTTGAGCAGCTCTAAAAACCAAACGCCCGATACGACCGAAACCATTAATACCTACGCGAACAACCATGTTTAATTTCCTTTACTTTAGATGTTACCTCCGAAACTTTTCGGAGTCGTGCGGACACCCCCGCACAGGGTATAAACCTCTTTTTTTTCATGCATAACTTATCATCAAAGTTTTATTTTTCAAGCAAAAAAGAAAGATGGACACAAAAAAAGCTGAAATAGTGTGCATGAATATAAAAAATTTAAATCACAGAAAACAATGCAAACAAAATACACCTTTAAGTGTAACAAAAAAGCTCTGCATAAATGTCAAGCATATACGGTTATTCTTACGTGATTTCGGTAATCGCCCTCAAGTTGCCGTCTCTATTAATTTGGACAACACGCAATTTATGGCGCATCTCCTCAATTGTCTTTGCTCTGTCAATTGCCGGATAGGTATGCAAAATACGGTCTGTAAAGGCCTGATAAGCAGCTTCTGAACTTTCCGCGTGAATGGTTGCCAAACAGTTATCATGGCCGGATCCCATCAACTCCCAAAGAGCTCCGGCGTTTGAAGTCGAAATTTCTCCGCCGATAATCGCGTCAGGTGTAAAACGCACGACAAGGTCAATCACTTTGGCATAGTCCATTTGGTTTGTTTGCTCTGTACGAGAAAGCACAACATGAACCCTGTTCGGATGCGGCACCAAAAGCTCACGTGTATCTTCAATCGTAATAATACGTTTGTGAATATCCAAAATTTTTAAAAGGTTGTTTAAAAACGTTGTCTTACCCGTTGCCGTTGCACCGCTAACCAAAATATGATCACCGCGCTTAATAGAAAGAAGCAAGCGCTCGTAAGGGTCCTCAGGATCTTTAATATCTTTCAAGGGATTGATTTTGTGAAGTGCTTGCCCTTGCGTTAAACCATAATCAGCCAAACCGAAAGCCACATCTTCACTGTGCACACGCACAGTCAAAGCGACACCACCCGTCAAATCATTTTCATCATACATCACATTTCTGCCTGCAATAGCAGAAAAACGATGCCCTCCCGGAAGTTCTGTAAACACAAGAGGCGAACCAGAAATAGGATCAAAGGGCAATTCATAGGTGTTTGCAACAATATAAAGCAAATCGGTTAAATATTCTTTTGAAAGTTTTTCATCTTCATACACAACCCACGGAAAAGCTCGCTTTCCACGTAGTCTGAGCCAAACTTGACCGGCACGATTAATGGCAACTTCCTCAATATTTTCTTGATTATACCAATAGGAAAGCGGGCGTAAAACAGATTCCAAAACCGTAAATGAACTCATGCCTTTTCCTTTCTAAAAGAGTGCCCCTGAAGAACTATCAGATGATTTTGATGACGAACTTCCTGCAGCCGTCGTCGATGGGGGTGGAGGTGGTACCGCCCCCATTTGCGGCTGACGCTGTTGTTGCTGACGTTTTTGAGCAAGCGCCGCATCATCAATTAAAGGAGTAGCTTGAACTCCAGCGTCATCACCACTATAAACAACACTTGAAGATGATGAAGTACTACTGCTGCCATCACCGCCACCAGTCCTACTTGAACTATGTATACTACCCATCGGATCCGAATCATCAATGAGTTTATCTGATTTACCTACTTCTTGCTTAGCATACGCTTCTGAACGTTCACGGTCAAGCGTTCTCAGCCACAAATCCATTTTCGGATAAATAATTAAACGCGTTCCTGCGGGTACATAAGTCACAGCTTCAATTGATGTCTTACGAGCCAAAATATCCTGCAAAACATTTTGCATATCGTTCAAGAAACTCTGCCTGATCTGCTCAGCTGCAGCAGCACGTGAATCCTGTGTTTGCGACCCCGAATCCGATGTTGTTGTCTTGCCTCCAGGAATCATGTAAGCCAAAGCATTCGAAAGCACATCTGTTGTGACCGGCAAGGCATAACGTTTTAAGAGCTGCTCATCCAGATAACCCAAAGCTCCGGCGCGTCCTTGAGCATCACCCGTTAAAGCCTGTGCAAATTCAAAGGCCGAACCGTCCGGCTTGATAAGCCTTGTCCAAGTGATATTCACACGCACAGCACCACCGGAACTGCCACCGCCGCTCATACCGCTTGATTCACCCATCACACGACTACCGGCCGGAATAACAATATTTCTCCCATCTTCAGCATATACATTACGCTCAACAATTGCCGTAACCGGTACACCGGATCCGGCAGATCCCTCCATAATTGTTCTAGCAAGAACAGCCGGAATAGGTTTATCTGCCAAAATCATTTCACTCATATCAACACGCCAAGACGATATTGCAAAGTTCGCATTATCCCAGTTATCTTGATATCCGTTAATCGATGATGATTTAATATCTGAAGTCAACTTACCAACACGCACATCTCCAACTCTGGCATTTTGCATTTGATTCAAAATATACGAACGCATCGGATCATACCTCTCATTCGGACCATAACCTCCCCCCGGACCCAAATCCGTCGGTTCATTTGATGTCGAATAGGCATTACTTGGAATAAACATATTTGAGATCTTTTTTGTTTCAGGTTCTGGTTCATCAAGACCTTGAACGACACCGATCACTTCGTTATCCTCTCCCGTTACAACCCCGTCTTTACTGGTTCCGATTTTATGCCCATCATCATCAACGACATCTCCGTTTTCAAGCAACTTACCCAAATAATCCCCATTAGGCGAAACAACAATCCCAACGACTTTTTGATTATATAAAGGAAGCATTTCCTCTTCTTCAGTTTCCGGAACATCAATTGGATTAACCTCAACAGGTGCTTCAGGCTGTTTAGACCATTTCGGAGCCTGCCCTTCTTTAACGACGTAATACTGCAAAGGTCTGGCAGTCCCAAGTATTCTTCCTGTCTCATCACGTACATCACCGCTACTTGAAACAGAAGCAATAACATTACCATCGTGTGCCACAACTTTATTTGAAAGTAATACTTCACCTAAAACATTGTTTTGCTTATCTCTGACAAAATAGTCTCTGTTACCGCGCCCAATTAAACGACCATCTTTTGAAACCAAGAAACCCCTGTCGGCCTTACCGAGATTCTGTCCTGAAAAATTCATTACAGTTCCATTCTTGGTCAAATAACCGACAACATTTCCATCTTCATCATAAATATATAAATCATAAAGCGCATAACCGACAGCTTTACTTTTAGAAACAATCAAACCATCACTCATCACATTGCCGAATATGTCACCCTTATCATCATAGACCACACCATCCGGTGTAACATAACCTATAAAATTATTAGACTTGTCAAATGCAACTTTGTACTCAAACAACAACCCGAGTTTTTTACCTTTCTCATTAACAACTGTCCCATCAGGTGTTAGGAAGCCTTCAATTTCGCCCCCGTTGTTTACAAACTCATCTTTCAAATTAACGCGACCAATCATTTTGTTCTCAAAACTCATGACCATATTTGTTTCATAGATATGTCCTTTAAGCACTGAATTGGCATCATACAATCGTCCTTTAGAATTCAAACATCCGACGACTTGTTGCTCATCGTCTAAAACCTGACCTTTTTCGTTAGCAACACCCAACAGTTTTCCATCAAATCCATAAACAGGGCCACTGACAGCAACGTACCCTACATTCTGCCCTGTTTCTGAAACGACCCGACCGTTTAATAAAGTTTTACCAAGAACATTGTCCCGTCCTGAACGCGCATCACCTCTCAAACCGACAACACCAATAGCATCACAATTCAGATTAACAATCGGCTTAAAAGATACAAATTCACCGACATAAACATTCTTTTTATTTAAGGCAATACCACCGGCAACAAGTCTTCCGACATCTTTGCCTGCGTTCAAAATCCGACCTTTCTCGTCTGCATACCCTACAACATCGCCGCGAACCCCCAAAACAATGCCGTTATTTTGACCGGCATTCCCGACAACGGGCATTAAAGCATCTTTGCCCTCCGAATGAACCACATCATATTCAGGTAAAATCTTAGCAATCACCTTTCCTTTATCGTTATATAAAAGATTCATTTGCGAAAAAACAAAGGGTTTGTTGTCGTACAATATTGTATAAACCGGATCAATTTGACGCGCCGTAACATTATTTTGAGCATCCAAAACAACGCCGGCACTTTTCAATTTTAGTCCTTCAAAACCACGTGCATTGATTTGGCCGTTAACATCAATAAAACCGACCAAATTTCCATTCTCTGTATAAATCGGTGAAAAAGAAAGTGTTTGTCCTGTCAAAACATTATCAGTCGTCCATACATACCCTAACGGAGAAATCTTCAAACGCTGATTACCCAGCGAAAAATCACTTCCAATCCCCGTCATCGCTAAAATGTCTTGCTTAGAGTTCATCACCATCAATGGTTGCATGACACGCCCCATCATAAAACCGGCATAATCAAAAGCTTCAGCACCCTTCATAAAACCTAAAGTCGAACCATCAAAGGACACAACCTGACCGTTTGGCACAGCCTCTGCTTTAAGATTACCTAAATAATCAAAAACAGGTCCCTTTATAACAATCCGCCCCAAAACAGTCCCATCTTTTCCTAAGATCAAACCACGCGCACCAACTTTTCCAACAACTTCACGCCCCTTTAAAATTTCACCTGCCGGTGCCACATACCCTAAATACTTACCATCTTCTGCAACAGCCACCGCATTCATATCAACGATAAAGCCGATAACATTGTTTTTCAAATCAACAACTCTGTTATCCGCACGAAGTTTTGCTACGACCTTTCCTTTATTAAGAACTTCACCATTATAACTGACAAACCCTAAATAAGAGCCCGAATTGTCAAAAGCATATGCAGAATTAACCGTTCGACCGATAATCCTTCCTAAATCATTATAAACATACCCGTTGGCATGAAGCTTACCGATAAAATTACTTTCAAAATCGACGACCTGCCCGCCTGGTGCAACACTACCCACAAAATCACCCTCTAAAGAAACAACCATTTTAGAAGAAATAAGCTTGCCATCTAAAACATATCCTGTTTCCGTCTGTTTATAAGCATACCCGGAAGGCGAAACAAATCCGACATTTTGCCCATCAAAATTAATATATTGACCATTACCGGCCAGCCTTCCTACAGCATTTCCTAAATCATTATAAACAATACCCGTCGATAAAACGCTACCAATGACTTCAAAAAATTCATCAACAACCAAGCCGTTGGGCAAAACCTTACCTGCTTTTTTTCCTGAAGGTAAGCGTACCGTACCATCACCGGAAACTTTCCCCAAATATTTGTGATCATTTGAAACAGCAAAACCTTGAGGCACAATCCCGCCGACGATATTACCTTTTGAATTGACCAAAAAACCGTCAGCCGTTAATTGTCCGATAATTTCATTATTAAAATTGACGGCCGTACCATCAGGAATAACCTTTCCAATAACATCTCCTTCAAAATTAACAGCCGTAATATCCTGAGCCAAAGCAGACCCAATCAACAAAAACATCAAACCAAAACTTCTGATCAAATTCTTCATCAACTTAGTTCCTCCGATTCTGCGCAACTTCTTGTAAAGCATAACCTTCAACCTTTTTATCTTTGTCTATAAACGAACCGTTGCTCTTTAAATAACCTATCTTCTGACCTTTCAAATCCATGACGCTTCCATCATGAGCCAAATAGCCAAGATATTTACCGTCACTCGATAAAACGGATGCACCGAGCTTAAAAGTTCTACCAACAATATTGTTTTGATTATCAATAACCAAACCACCTGAAAGCACGCGACCGATCTGCCTGTTATCATTCGAACGCAGCGAACCGTCAAACCCGACAAAACCTAAAACCTTATCATCATTGCCGATAACAATATCTCCGCTTAAAACTTCTCCGATCAAACGCCCTTCATCATTTAAAACTTTACCGTCTTGATAAACACGTCCGATATGTGTATTCTTCTTGCCGATAACCTGACCTGTCGGTTCAACGGCACCGATAACCTGCCCGTTAAAATTAACCACGGTTCCCTTTTTCAAAACACTCAAATCCTTATCCGTCTGCCCCCCCGGCAAAATTGCGGAAATTGTCTTACCGGACATATTCAAAATCTCACCATTAGCATTCATATAGGCACCATAGTGACCAAATAAATCAACCAAAACGCTTTCTTCAATCACTTCACCGACCACCTCGCCTGAAAGGTTTTTAATCAATTTATTTGGCATTTCTTTGCCAACAATTTCACCTTTCATATCAATAACCTGCCCTCGTGTATTGACATAACCTAAATAAGAACCGTCATAAGAAATTGCAGGACCTTGTTTAACGACGCTTCCAACATACTTTCCGTTCAAATCCCAAAAGCGCCCGAGCGTATCAACACGACCCAATTTTTCACCAAATTGCCCGACCACCTGTCCGTCAAAATCAACAAAACCTTTAGCATCACCTTTTTCATCAATAACCATTCCCATCGGCAAGACCCGACCCAATACCCCATCATAAAAACTCAAACCATCACCATGTATGCGCTCAATAGCTACGCCGTTATCTGCGTAAACATAACCATCAGCAAACAAATGACCGACAAAGGAGCCATCGGCACTTATAACAACATTACGTTCCGGCAATACAACACCGATGATTTTATTTTGTGCATCAATAATATACTTATGTAAAAAGACCCTCGCGCCCGGATATTTAGGCAAATTGAGTTTCCCGTGCGCATCTAAAATACCGAGCAACTGTCCTTTTAAATCAAAAGCATAATAACCGTCACTAAGACGTCCGATATAAGTACCTTTATTATTAAAAGCATAACCGTCAAAATCGACACATCCAACCTTTGATAACATTCCTGAGACAACATCTCCGTTAGGATTGACAATTCCAAGCACATGCCCTGCTGCATCCACCACATTCTTATACCGAGCGACATGTCCTACGACGGCTCCGTCTGCACTCAAAACCTTTCCATCTGGATTAACGCAACCAACGTAATTTTTACGCGCGCCATAGACTGTCCCGTTCTCGTCAACAACACCTATCTCATTACATTGATTATCAAAAACTTTGCCTCTGGGCAAAACATTTCCCACAAAATGCCCGTTTTCATCATACACACCGCCATCTGGATAAAGCCTGTAATCTTCATTTAATTCTCCGTTTACCAAAAGACCGGCCTTATCCAAAATACCGACACGCGCACATCCCCAAGCAACCACCGGACCGCTTGCAACACCTTTGGCAACAATTTTTGAACCGTTAATATCTTTTACCAAACCATTTGGCAAAATCCGACCAACAACCTTACCTTGTTCATTTGTCACCTCACCCGAATCTGAAACAGTCCCCAAAATTTTACCTGCCGGTGTTAAAGGAATCAGATCTGTTCTGACAACAGAACCTTTTTTTAACAACTCTTCTACAATCAAATTTCCATTCTGATCAACATACCCGACAACTTCTCTCGCATTATTAACAATTTCGCCTTTTTCATTAATAAAACCAACGATACGTCCTGTTTCATCGGTTACGAAATTAATTCGTCCACCGGCTTTACCGATTAAATTTCCGTTTGCATCAACAAGTGTGCCATCAGGCATCTTCTTACCAAGTATATGCCCATCAAAATCAACAACATTACCGTCCTCGTCAATATACCCGATCACATTTCCGTTTTGATCATAAGCAACTTCTGCTTTCTTGACATTTTGGCTTGCTTTGCGACCAATAACATTTCCGTTTGCATCAACAACTGTGCCGTCAGCTTGCAATTTCCCTATTGCTTTACCGTTAAAATCAAAAACAGTACCATCTTCAGACACATATCCGATCGGTTTACCTTTATCATCGTAAATCAATTCCCGAGGTGCTTGACCAATAACCTTGCCACTGGCGTCCACAACCGTACCGGCACCGACTTTATGACCAAGAGCATTTCCTTTAAAATTAATTGCCTCGCCTTTATTGTTTATTAGACCCACAAGCTTTCCGTCTTCATCATATAAAAGATTTTGCGATACTTTACCGATGACTTCTCCTTTGTCGTTGACAACCGTTCCATCATCTAACACACGCCCGATCACATTTCCCTTAAAGTCTAAAACTTCCCCGTTCTTGCCGACAAAACCGATAGCTTTTCCATTTTCATCATAAACGACGTCCGCAGCTTTCCTCCCGATGACTTCTCCTTTGTCGTTGACAACCGTCCCATCATCTAACACACGTCCGATCACGTTTCCATTAAAATCTAAAACTTCCCCGTTCTTGCCGACAAAACCGATAGCTTTTCCATTTTCATCATAAACAATTTCCTTTGACGCCGGCCGAGCAACAACATTTCCCTTTTCATCAACAATAGCGGCACTTGATAAGACAGAGCCTACCTTTTCACCCTTCAAATTAATGGCATCTCCATTCTTATCAATAAAACCGATAACATTTCCGTTTTCATCATAAATCGGCTGCTCACCCGTACGCCCAATCACATCACCGGACATATTCACAACCGTTCCGTCATCTAAAACATGCCCAACAACGTTGCCGTTTTCATCAATAACCGCACCATTTTCATCAACATATCCTATAACATTTCCATTTTCATCATATGCCAGTTGTCTTTCATTACCAAGCGAACCGATAATACGACGAGAAACCTCTAAAACATCTCCGTTTTCATCAACACGACCGACGACATTGCCGCCTTCATCAACAATCGAACCGTCAGGCAAAACAACACCCAATGCTTTTCCTTCATCATCAAGAACAGTCTTTCCGGATTGACCGACATGTCCGATAACCCGACCGTTTAAATCGACAACCGTACCATCAGCATTCAAGCGCCCGATGACATTACCATCAGCATCTAAAACCGTACCATCATCTTGAACTTTGCCGATAATATTACCGTTTTCATCAAACACCAACCCGGCTTCCACAGCTTTACCGATAACATTACCGTCTGCATCAACAACCGTACCGTCCGAAAGTCTTTTACCAATAACATTGCCTTGTGTATCAAAAGCCGTCCCATCTGCTGCCACAAAACCGATAACTTTTCCGTTTTCATCATAAACCAACTGCCTGTTACCGGCCACACCAATAATGTTGCCCTCATTATCAACAACCAACCCGTCTGAATTAACACGACCAATCACCTGCCCTGCGTCATTATAAACATAACCTTCAGCATCAATGTAGCCAATCTTTTCACCATTCGGACCATAAGCTATTTGTCTTTTATCAGCATTTGAGGCATCAACACCTCTCAACACACCGGCTCCGGCCTCACAAAAATTACATTCCTCTTTTGTAATGGCATTACCTTCAACCGGAACCTTTTGGGCTTTTGCACTCTGCGCACTTAAATTCGTTTCATGCCAAGAAACAATAAAATTATTTTGAACGTTTCCGGCAACCACAGGCACCCAGTTCATAACCACATTACAAGTCTGATTTCCTCTTAGCTCAACACTTGTACAACCATCTTGAAACACAAACCCATCGAAAGGAGGTTCGGCAAGCTTAACGGACACGATATGGATAGAAGCTTTTCCGTTTGTGCCGATGGTCAACACATTTTTTGCTTCCGTTCCCAAAACAACCTGCCCCATATTAATCGGATTTGGGGTTGTTGTGATAGGAAGTTCTGAACTCTCAATCGTATCAAACTCAATTTCATTCGCAAGAAGATTATTCCGATCGAGTTCCTCGTTTAGGACATCATCATCTGCTGTAAAAACAGGTTCCTGATAGTCATCTCGCGGTGCATTACTTGAAAAAAGCAAAAGAAGCCCGAACAAAAAGGCAACAAAAGAAATAATACCGATAAGCAAAATAATACGGTTAGTTTTTTGAACATAACGTTCCGAATGCGTGATCTGTAAAGGTTCTTTACTCATCGGTTACCTTCTCTTATTGAATTCTAATGACACTGCAGAACACCCCGTTTCGACCAAGTTGGCTGCATATTTCATCACCTGTATCAATTGAATCAACAGGACCTATTCTCAAATGAAACAGTTCTTTACCTTGACCGTCTGCAGGGGCATCGACGGAATAGAATGGCTGATATTTTTTCAAAATCGAGCCATATTTTCTGTTCAAATCAGTCCATAAGCCCTCTAAATTTGAAACATCAGCATCTGTCCCAAGCTCGACCGAAATACTGGCCGCACCTTCACCTTCAAAACCGACGCCATACTTATAACCAGATAAAGATTCCGGCATATTAATCCTGTTTTCACCCGGCTGAAGTTTATACATCGTACGATACTCTCCTGAAGATGGATTTGAAGCTTGCCCACCATTGTGAAAAGCATATTCCGGAACCAAAAGCTCACCGTCTTTTCCAACGCTAACGGCATATTCTCCAACAAGCGCAGGATCCGAAGGCGTACGCCACATGTTTTCAGAACGCTCGTCTAACTTTCCACCTGTCATCTCAAATCCCTGAACTTTAGAATTTTTAGTGCTTGTTTTTTGCCCTTCAGGAAGAGGAGCAGGTACATCCCAATCATTTGTATCGGCATGAATATTATAAATGCCGGCATCATCAGAACGACGAAGCTTCAAACAAACAATACGTTTTCCGTTTCTTAAAACCATATCGCCAACACCTTCCACAACAATCAATCTGTTGTTTGGTCCTTTGGCTCTGAAACCGACAGGTGTTTCCACACGCTCAACAATCATCGTCACAATCGGACGCTGAATCATATTAAGTGCTTTTTCGCCCAAATCAATATAGGTAAAAATATCGTCACGCCAAACCCTTTCAGGCGCAATGACCACATCTTCGGGATTAGGCACATAAACCTCCACATCAAATTTCATTTGAGCCGGATCAAGAGGAATGCTTTGAATCCAATCTTCTTTCTGATAACGGCGTGTAAAAGTCGAATCAACGGATTTATTTCCGGCACCACCATAATTGCTTGCATTCAGTCTGCCGCCGACGCCGCTACCGCCACCTACTCCCCCGGCGCTTTTTTTTTGACCATCGACAACCTCAATATCAATCACCGAGTTTGTCAGTCTCTCGGTATTCACACCTTCACTCCTGACATAAAACACATACTTGTTGCCCGATCTGCCAAACACCATCACATTGGTATCTACACCAACCGTCGTTGAGCCTGGGGCAGGATAAAGCAAGAGCGTATTAGGACCTGTTATTTCACCGTTAAAAGTGCTCTCATCGCCGATATAGACATTTTCCAAAAGTTCCCATTCTGGAAAATTGATCAAAGTCAACATACCTGTTCTCACACGCACAGGCAAAACCAAATCCGGTGACCAGTAATATTTCGAATAAGCAGGCTTTGATTGTCCTTCACCCAAATTTTGTAAAGGATCAAGCCAGGCACTTTGCAACATACCGAGTGACCCCATTCCGGCATAATCCAAATTCATGGACGGATACTGACCTTGAGACTGATTAGCACTCTGATCCAAACTACCTGTCGTTGCTTGCGTATATGCGCCCGTGGCGTAGATAGAAAATCCAAAAACCAACAATGCCTTTAACAAATAACGTTTCATTTATGTCTTCCTTCTTTTCTAATTGACCTTGTTATGTAAAAGAGAATAATCCGTAACGGTAAAACCAATCGGGTTATTCAACCTTTCACCATACTTAACCGTTTTTTTACGATACGTCACTCTAAGTGATGCCGTCCAATAATCTATTTGAGGCGAGGTTGAATCCGGATACATATCCCTTGTTTCATATTCAACTTGCCACAAACCGCGACCCAATTCATTAATCGTCATAATCCGAACAACCCTGATTAAGCCTTTTGTCCTAATAATATCAAGCGCCCGCTTTGCTGTCTTATCCAAAAATGCCTGATAAACGAGAGGCGATGACATTTCCTGCAAAGAACTCCCCGGCATCCAACGTGCTTCCATTTCCTTAACATCATTCACAAACGCCGATCTTAACAAAACATATTCGCGCACAAAAACTTCCGTAATCGCTTTTTGATCCATCATCGTGCTAAGTGGCTGCACATCATAAACCTGTTCTTGTTTGTTTTCAAAAGTCAACAAGAAAGGCTCAACACGATAAAGTGGCACAAGCTGCCCGATAGCTAAAATCAAAACCAAGTTACAACACATACTGATCGCCATAATCACGGCAAAAGCACGTGCAGTCCACAAATAACGCTTTTCAGAAGCATTAACGACAACCACTTCTTCTGAACGTGGTCGTACAGACCGCCGTTGTTGTTGCGGCCTTTGTGATCCGAGCAATTTCTGCGTAACGTTATGAACACCCAGTTGATCAGCCATCATTCTTACCTTATATTGTTGCTACAAACCAGTCCGGCAGTTCTTTAATAAGTTCCACTTCGATACAAGCACATGGTGAAAGTTTTAACTCATTAACGTCTTTACCGACACCGACAGGCTCCGGCTCATAATACGAGCCGCAACTCGAAACAAGTAAAACACCTAGTGCCAAAATCATTTTTTTCAACATTGCAATGTCCTTCCTAAGTCTTCTGTTTTGCATGTTACACATTTTATTTTCGAAAGTCTAACATGAACACCATCAAATCCCCAACTTATCAACAAATCGGAAATCCGTTATAGTTTAACATAATCCTAAAAGATTAACATATATTAAAGAAAAAAATCATTTATTAATTATTCCGCTTTCTGACGAGCACTCAACTTTCGCTTTTTTTCAAAAACACGAAACACAAAAAAGAGCGCGTGCGCGCTCTTCATATTTTTTGATTTTTTACTTAAAATAAATCGTCAGCTTATTGTTGCCATGCCCCGTAACGGCAAGTGCGGCCTCTTCAGGTGTATAACGCGTCGGATCTTTTCTGTTCGCCTTCATATCCTTTCTTAGCTTTGAAGAATAAGCAAGTGTTGTTTTGTTCACACCCAAAGCCGCCAAGGCTGCATCACATTCAGACGGCGCTGCCGTACAATAAATATTGCTTGTACTGTTAAGCAACATATAGCCTCCCGTCTCTTTAATGCTTTCAGGTGAAAGAATGATGTCGCCTTGAGAACGAGAGAAAGCCAAAGAATCAAAACTTGCATCACTGCCCGAAAAATTGATGTCGCCTTTAGAATTATAGAAAGCAGAAGGATCAAAACTTGCATCACTGCCCGAATAATTGATGGTGCCTTCAGAATCAGAGAAAGCAACATCATCAAAACTTGCATTGCTGCCCGAATAATTGATGGTGCCTTCAGAATTAGAGAAAGCATTAGAACCAAAACTTGCATCACTGCCCGAAAAATTGATGTCGCCTTTAGAATTATAGAAAGCCAAAGGATCAAAACTTGCATCACTGCCCGAATAATTGATGGTGCCTTGAGAACGAGAGAAAGCCTTTTGCCCCCAGCTTATTCCATCACCCACAACGTTAATGTTGTAGGTTGTTTCGGAAAAAGCATAATCATTAAAACTTCCGCTGTTGACCGTTAGGGTATTGGTGGAAGCGTCCCATGTGCAGTCACAGGTTGAACCAGATTTACAATAGTCTTGACAATCTTCATTTGTGCCTGCCAACACGTTTGAGCTCAACACCGTCCCCAACAAAAGTATAATATAGAAAGCATTTTTCATATATTGTCTCCTTTAATAAAACCTTATCATTTAAAGGAACCTTTTTTTGTTACGATTCCTTTTAAAAGAACTATAGCACATTATTTATTAAAAAAACAATAAAAATCGGAATGAGTGTAGAAAACGCCGAATCGTAACAAAAAAAGTTCTGTATTAGTTACCCGTTATACGCGTTTTTTTCTAAAAATGTGGAGAACGAGGTAAATAATAAGAACTTTGATTGAACGCGAAGGGAGTGTACATGAACGTACATGACCGAGCGTGAAGAAAAGTTCTGTATTAGTTACCCGTTATACGCATTTTTAAAGGATTTCGACTTCCGTCTGCGAATACCTTGTCACAGTAAAGCCCAACGGATTCATCAATCTTCGACTCATAAAAATTCTTTGAGGAATAAAAAATGCGGTCACAGATGCTGTCCAATAGCGGGTTTTTAAAATCAAGCGCCCATCTCTTGAAGTATTTGTCCCTTTTTGCAAATCATATGTCCTGAAATCAACTTTCCAAACGGGACTTTTTTCTCCGCCTACTTTATTAACCGAAATAATTTCCGTATCCCGAACCACGCCTTCTTTTAGCTTCTTATCCATAGAAGCGACTTCTTCATTAAAAAACTTAATAAAGACATCAGGAAACGACATATAATTTACAATACCGCCGGCAAGCCACCTTGTTTGCATTTCGCGCTCATCAAGCAAAATATTGTTACGCATCATAACGTATTGACGTATAAAAACTTCCATAATTTGATTGCGAGATGCCATATCCTGTGCAATAGCCTCATATCTCACCATCTCATCTGATTGAGATTGCCTTATAATCAAAAAAGGTTCAACACGTACCTGAGGTGCCATCCTAAACAAAACAAGCGAAGCCGACACAAAAAAACCAAACGATAAGATACAAAGCAACATTGTTAATCTGGATACCCATTGATAATAAGCTTCTTTGAGTGTCTTTTTGCTTTCACTGTCCTTAACATAATCCCGATAGTCAGCCTGTCCATGAGTAATAGCAAGCTTTTTTTGTCCGTTACCAAGCCTATCCGTCATCTGCTTTTCCTATTAAAACTTCCCTTAAAAATAAACTGCCAAATAAGGTTTTTCAAACTGTTCCAAATTCTTCTCAAACTCTGCCTGCGCTTCCTCACCATACCTATCGACAACAGCTCTGTCTGCCGTTTTTGCCTTAATCTCTTGTGCAAGCTCTGCATCTGCTTGTGTGTTATCTGAAAGCTGAACAACTTCATTACTGTCCATTTCAAGAGCTCGAAGCATATTATCCGTTTTTGCTTTACGCTCTGAGACATATTCGCCAAGTTCAGAAGGCAACTTATTCATCAATCCGAGTGCCTCTTTAATAAACATATTCTTTCCTTCGTCCAAACATTTTGACACGGCCTCATATGTTTCTTCATCAGCAATATATTCCGTTGAAACGATTTTAGATTGAATTTCACCTTCTTTAATATAACCCGTCACTTTCTTTGTATATGGACAAGAAACCTTTTCCAACACACTTTCAATATTTTGCCGACTTTCATTAATCTTCACTTGAAGCTGGCTGAGCAAAGTTTGGTAAGTTTGTTCCAAATCCACAAATTGCAAATAATCACCAACCTGATCACGCGCAAGCATTCTCTTTTCTCTTTCTTTTATTTCATCTTCGTCAATTTCTTCGTCTGATTGCGCCACATCTTCAAAATACTTTACCGTCTCATACATCGGCTTTGTAAAAGTCAAACCTTTGTTATATTTTAAGAAAACGGCCAATTCACTACCCACAGAAACAGCTTTTTCACCTTTTGCTTTCAAAAACGCCTCGACATTTGCCTTATTTGACACATCTAAAATACTTTCAACATCGACATCTCTTTCAACAAACCCGTTATATCCTAAAATTGTTTTCCAAATAGTCGGCACTTCCTGAGTTATTTTCAAAAACTCTTGCCGTGTCGTTTGCGGATTTTCGCCATCTGTTTTTAAAATGGTATCATAATCTGTTGCATCAAAGTGAAATACCTCTCTGATAGGCGCGGTCCTTTCAGGAGAAATCCGTTTTGCCGCATAAAAGTCACGGGGGTTTGGATTCATCGAAACCATATATACCTCATCTTCCTTTTCATACTGAGCCCGATCGCCGAACATAATAGAAAACATAACCGAAGCGGCCGAGTCAATAATTGGTGCATTTGTCAGAAACAAATCCGCAACACTTAGATTTGCCAAATCATACCCGCTACCGGCCATTTTTTGTAACATTTCTTTATGAATATTTGCAATTTTTGCGTACTTATCAGGATTATACAAATCATCTCCCAACATAACCAAAGATTCATACGCCGCATCAACAGCCTCAAGGGCATTCTTTTTAAAATTCTCAACCATTTCAACACTTATGGTATAAATCGGCGCAATTGTCTTGGTCGCCCCGATCAAAAGTTCTGATGGTATTTGAGGCATATCCAAACCTCTGTTTTCAAGTGCTGTCTTCATCTGTTGAAATTGTTTGTGTTCCAGTGCAACAGCATTTTTGATATATTCTTTCTTCAAATTTTCAATTTTCCGATCAACATTTTCAACCTGTTTTCTTAAAATGCCAACCTCATCACTGAGCTCATCAACACCTTCCAAAACCCCTTCTGCTTCCAGTTCGGCATTTTGCATAGCCTCTTGACTTTCTATTTTCCGTTCGAGAGCCTTTCCCTTCAAACCGCTGATATAAGACGGATCCTTTTTCTCTCTTTCTTCTATCATTTTAACGCTCTCATCTTCAGCTTCCATACTTTCTTTAGCGTCTTTTTTTAAGCTCATCAAATCATTATATTTTTGTTTTTTGTCATTCAAGAGATAAGACTTTTCATCAATTTGAGAATAAAGAATCTTTTTCTCTTTTTCAAGATTCTGCAAATCTTTAGAAAACTTATCAGAAAGGTCTTTTATAGCTTGATGATGAGAAGTAAGCATTTTTGAAAGCTCTGAGGAATTTTCATAATTTTCAACAGTTTTCTCCCAAGTTGTTTTTGCAGCCTGAATAATGCCGGCATTGGCTTGTTTTTCGATATAAAGCATTCCCTCAAGTTCTGCTCTGTACCGAGCTTTCCTTGCACCTCTTTCAGCTTTAATATTCGTCATTTGATTAAGAGCATAATTTTTATCAGTTGTAAGTTTTGCTTCCTGATACAAATTCTGCCAATAAGCAAGTGGCTCGGCATATTGTGCATCAATAGCTTTGTTGTAAGCGTCAAGAGCCGCCTGATCAATTTTCATTTCATTATTTATATATGATGCCAATTCAAACACACCTAAATTAACCCTTGGAGATGTCAAATAAAGCCTCATATTCTTAAACTTTTCATCTAAATATTGCGCATAAAAGCGTTTTTCATCATTCCAAACCGGATACTTTTTCTGAGCGACCCCAAAAGACTTTGTGCCTTGCATATCTTTGCCAACAAGCTTTGAAATTTCAGACCCGATTTGCCAACGGTTTAACCCTTGTTCTCTAAGACTGGCCTCAGCTTCTGCCTCATCTGAAGGCGCACTCAAATCTTGACCATCCACCATAGCATCAAGATCCGGTTCTTCATCTATATCAGGCGTTGACAATTGCATATCCAGATCGACGACAGCTGTACCAAGCTCGCTCTCATCCATCTGTAAGACAGTGGAAACAACCGATCCTAAAGAATTCCCATCATCATCGAGAACCATCTTTTTATCTTTATCCAAAAGCCCTATTTTTTTGCCGGATAAATCAAGTGCTGATCCCGCTTCATTAACATAACCGATCACATCACCGTCTGTATCCAAAATTTTATCTGCTTTTGAGAGCCTATACGCTGAAATGGCATATCCCGATAACCCCCTCTTTTTTGCATACTCTGTCACCGAATAAATATCATCAGGACACAAAATATAGTAACCAAAATAGTCCACATAGTCTTTTGCATCCACACATCCTGTAACGATAGGACACTTTTTACCGAGTTTAACCAGTCTTAATGCACAACCCTTACCAAACCACAAATCATTTGCCGATTTCAAATCATAGTAGTTTGTAAAATAATTTCTAACTTTATCTTCGGATTCTACAACTTTTGAAACAGCAACATCATGTAATGCCCGCATCTTTTCGTATTCTAAAAACGGCTTTCTCAAATCAGGAAGCTGTTGCTTTGTGTTATGCATTTGTTGCGCCTCACTAAGCAAATCATAAATACCTTCCATAACCGGCAAAAGTTTCATTTCTTCTTCTGCTCCTTGAAATGGCGTATGCTTTTTAAAAGGTAGACTTTTTTCAAGTTGAAGTGCCGGGTTAACTACCTTGTTAGACTTTTTTTGCTTGCTGACCTGAGGCTTTGCTGCAGCATCATCTTGCTGGAGCAAACCGCTCTTTGCTTCTTGAGCAAAAGCACTCGTTTCAACAGCTTCATAATGGTAATAACTCACCTCATCTTCCGTTGGTTCACTTGTTTCGACCTCTTCTGCATTAAAAGGTCTTACTCCCCTTTGAAGTGCAAATGCAGCCTCATACTGAGCTTTCAAAGCAATCAACTCTTGATACAATCTCACGTAAGAATCAAAAGCTGCTTGTAATTTATAATCATTTGCGGCATTTCCAAGCTCTTCATCAGCAGCTGATGCACTTTCACACAAAGAAGATGCTCCTTCCTCTCCTTCGACATAACACTTTGAAAGTGTTTCAATTTCAGAAGCAAGCATAGGAAGCCTGTTTTCCTCCAAATCTCTGATGGAAAGATAGAGCTCCATCATACTATCATTTGCAAAGGCTTCCCTTTTTGTTTGATACATATGCATCACAAGCTCTTTCTGTTTGCTTGCAAATTGCTCAATCAAATCGGTAGGATACTCCAAAAAAAGTTTTTGATAAGCATTTGAAACAGACTCTGCATCTTTAATATCTGCAACATCTGCTTCAACTATATCTTTGGCTGTAGCAATCACCGGCTCATCGTCTGCCTTTTTCAAAGGAGACTGCACCATATCCAAACTAACAAAATTCTTTGCAGACTTAAGATCATTTAAGGCCTCATCTTTAATTTGCTGAGCCTGATCTGCAACCGTCCTATACTCCTTCATGATGGCTTTACCACTCTCAATCGCATCATTAACCCCGTCAAAAACAGGAGACAAAGGCCCCGGAGGAACGACAAAAGCCGCTGTCGATTTAGCATAAATCAATAAAGCAACAAAAATATACTTAGATACTATTTTCATGAACTACCTCCTTAGTTAGCCCCCTTTTTTCAAGTTGCTCCTCATCTAAAACGTAGCTATCCAAATTAATCTCTCCCGGGTTCGCATCCGGATTTTGAACACGATAATCTTGACCAAGCATACTTTCTGATGTTTCAAGCTTCAAGGCTGCAATCTCTAATTTTAAATTTTCATTGAGTACTTTAAGCTCTTCAATATTCTGTTCATTTAAAAGTCTTTGAGCTGTTACGGCATAGTCCACAGAAGCAACATTGTCGGCAATCATGTCGATTTTCTCATCTTTTTTATCTTCCTGTTTGCGTGAATTTATTACAACAAGAAGCGCATTAATTGTATCGTCTTTCACATTTTTACTTCTTTGAGCAACAACCCTTGCCACTGTCTCTGAAGTCAACAACACATCAGGTCCGACGAAATTTGCCGATATGAGTTCTCCATATTCAGCTTTTTTCTGTTGTGGTGATTTAGTCAACAGTCCGTTTACAAAATCTGTCGCCAAGCTCATACCTTTTTGTTTTAAGGCTTCTTCAGCCTGCCTTAATTGCTCCTCTTTTTCAGCATACTGTTGTCGCAAATTCTGATACTCTTCATCTTGTTCCAAAAAAGACTGACCTTTTCCGTCCTGATCACTCAACCCGTCTGTAAATTCTTGCTTAACCAAACCAGTCTCTGCCATTAACACTTCAATAAGTTCTCTTGTTTCATCATCTTGAGCAGAATTATAAAGTTCTTGTAAAACGCTCATATTTTCATCGGCAAGTTTTGATTTTGTTTCCAATTCAGTTTCAACGACAGCTTGACGTTCATCGATTTGAGCCTGCAAATCATCAAGCTCTTTTTTCAAAGTGACCGTCGAAAGCGCATTTGATTGTTTTAATTGAGACATTTGATCTTCATAAAGACCTGTCGCCGTAGCTTCTACTTCATTTTGTGTTTGCTCAACAAAACTCTGAGTATCATCGTACAATTTTTGACCCTCAGTATATGTCTTTTGAGCTTCGGTATAAAGTTCTTGTCCGGCCGCGACATTTGCCTGTATCCGACCTTTCAAAGCCATTGCAGCCTCATATTTTGTTTTAATACTCTGCCCCAATTGGCTCTCTTCAACTTTCTTTGCGGCAGCATTCACCTTTTTCGTCACTTCTTCAACTTTCGTTTGAACGGTACCAACCACACGCTCCACGCCTGCCGTACCATCAATCTTAAGCTGCGCCCGTGCTTCAAAACAGTTTAAACAAAAAACAAACAGAACACTCAAAAAAAGCCCTTTACTCATTTTCTTCTCCATAACTTCCCTCTACATTCTGAATGAGCCGCATATGATTAAATCTTGAAACATTTGCTTCCATATTCAAAACGTCACGTCTGCGTTTCATAGAAGACATCTGAGCTTTTTGTGACAGCTCAATTGCCTCATCAATACTTTGCGGATTTTGAAAATCGTCTTTTTCATTTTTAATTTTTTGTCTTAACACAAGCACCCTGCCATACATATTAGACATATCCTGACCGCTTTTTCGATTAATTGCCTTTGTAAGTGCTCTCTGATTTTCAATCGAATCATTACCTTTCTTGCGTACCAAATTATCTAACACGGCTTCTGCAGCTTCATCGTCTGGTTTCGTTCCGTCCAAAACTTCATTCAAACTTGCAAATTCAACACTGCTTAAATTAGACTTCAAATCACCGAGATCTGTTTCCTTAACCTTATTGACAGCATCATCGACCCTGCTCTTAATTTCATCTGCTTTTTGCTGCGCAGTTTTGACCGCTTTTTTCGTCTGATTTATTGCATCTTTAGCTTGATTAACAGTATTTTGCGCATCTTTTGCAAATTTTTTAGCTTGCGTCTCAAGTTGTTGCGCGCTCTCGATAAATGACTTAGCTTTCGTTATTTGTTCCTTAGCACCTTCAACAACGTCACCAACGGTAGTAATCACCGCTTGAAGAGCTTCAATATCAGCCTTTGCTTCACTGCTCAAAAACAGCGAACTCATCAACAAAAGAACAAAAATCAAGCTATATCTCATCATTCGCTCTCCTCGCTTTTCTCGAAAATATCGCTATGTTGTTCCAAGACAGAATAAACTTCCAAATCAATCAAAGCTTCGCGAAGTCGCTTTAAATCTTCTTGTTGCTGTAAAATAAATTTCTTAATTTCAGCGTTCCCGCTATCTTGCGTCCGTCCTTCACCGCCGGCTTTTTCTGTTATTTCTTCAGCCTTTTCGGCAATCTTTAAATTCGCATACTTTTGCTTAATCTCAAGACTAAGCAAAAACGCATTCATCCAAACTTCTTTTTTAAGCTCTTGATACTGTTGTTTCGCCGCTGCCGACTCTGTTGAATTAGGATCATTCATATCCTTTGCAATTTTACTAAAACAATCTTCCAACCTACCATATGTCATCTCGTCTTCAAAATTGAGTGAACACCATTCTGCCATAATTTGCGGAAAATAAAACACACCGGCATCATCCGTACCTGTCACAAAATCAGCCGCAAACACCCCGCGATGGAAAAACGCACCTAAACAAATCAAACATGTAAAGAAAATTTTTCTCATCATTTACTCTTCCTCCGACCATCCGTTGTTACAATAACTTAAGAGATGATCCCAAACCTTCACCTGAATTTGATCTGCAAGCATCACAAGTTGGTATTTATTTTGTTCAGAAGCTGCAATTAAAATTTCTGCCGTTCCTGCCTTTTGAGAAAGCACATCTTCACTTGCTTTATCAATCATATTATCCAAATCTTCTTCTGTTTGATCAGACTCTGAGTCCTTCACAACACTTGCACTATACGCTTGAGCATGTGAAAGAGCCTCAGCTATAAGTTTCATATACTCAGCCTTATACTTTTCCACATCTGATGCATTAGGAGTGTTTAAATCCCGACAAATCGTGTTAACCGCTTTATCCAAAACTTCCACATCTAGCTTATCGTCATAATTGATACCTACCCATGAAGCAAACGTATCCGGAAAATAATAATTTGCATTTTCATCTGTGCCTGTCTTAAATGTTTCCGATTGTGCGGCAAAACTTCTCATAAACACATTATTATACGAAACTTTTTCAAAAGCCTTTCTTTGAGGTGCTTCCTGCTGTTTAGGCATTGAATTCTGTGTAGACACCCCTGCTTTCATAGGAGTATCGCCCTTTGCCTCCGGTGCTTTCGAAGCTTTCATAGGAGTATCGCCTTTTGCCTCCGGTGCTTTCGAGGCCTTGCCCGGCACATCGTTTTTGACCGATACGGCTGCCTCAACTTCTGCCTCAAGTTTCCCGTTTGAAAGCTCTTCTTTGACCTTTTCAGAAACAGAAGATAACCCATCTTCTTCATCAACTTCTTCAGTCTCTGACATCAAATCCTCTTCTACCTTCAAAGGTAAACCGCTTTCTTCTTGAAACCCTAAGACTTCTTTTAAGACATCTTCATCAACTTCTGGTTCAAAAGCTTTTCTTGCCCCCATTGGTTTTGCAGTTGTCTTTTCAACATCTTCTTTCATATCCGAAGATTTTTCTAAAATTCCACCGTCTGCCGATTTAACGCTTGTCTTAGCCTCTCTTGGCGAAGAGGTTGCTTCCTTAAAACCAGTTTGTGCCGCTAAATTTTTTTCACCGAGTTTTTTGTTGGGTTCTTGTGTTCCTGAAAACGTTTTTGTCTGAGCAGCAAGCGGACTTGCGCTTAATTCAACACTTTCATTATCACGCCATAAATCATCTGCCGCAAGCATACCTGTTGTGCTCTGTCCTCCAACTTTATTAACTTCTGTACTGAACGTTTTATTAGAAAGCATATACTGATCTTCAGAGACAAACGTATCTTTTGAAGCATCATACCCTGCACCGACAAAATCGTCCTGTGAATGCCCCAAAGTAGCGGAATCATAAAAGACACCATTGTTACTCGAAACGGGCAATGAACTTTGGGTACCCTGCTCAAATCCTTTTTGTTCCCCCCCATACAAACCTGTCACCGTACCTTGAGCATTATCAATCTGGTTTTTAACACCATTAACAGCCCCCACAACCTGATTTTGAGCGTTATCAATAACGCCTTCAACTTGATTTCGAACACCCTCAACTTGGTTTTGGACATTGTCAATCTGATTTTTGACATCATTAACAGTATTAGTAACCTGATTTTTCATATCCTCTACTTGTTTTTGGACATTCTCTGCTTGAGTTTTGATATCATTTACGGTATCCATAGCTTGTTTATATTTATCTTCAGCATCGTTCACAAATTTTTTCGCATCTTCATATTTTTTCTTGAGCTCTTGAACTTTTTCAGCACGCTTTTTTGCTTTCTCGGCCTTTTCTTTAAGTTTTTCTGCCTTGTCTTTCCAATCTTTAAGCTTTGACAATCCGCCATGCTTATCACCGATAGATTGCTGAATATTTGCAATCGAAACCGTTTCCTGAACAGTAGAAACTGTAGATTGCCCTTGAGAAACAACACTTTGAATAGTGTTAAAAACTTCCGTCAAATCAAGCGTTGGAAAGCCAAACGCAAAAGCCGGCGACGCCTTCAAAAACAAGCCTATTGCGGCACCACAAAAAAGCCAAGATATATGTTTTTTTTGCATTTTAGCCTCCTTTTTCTCACAAGAGCTCTTCATTTGATTATACCCCAAAAAATACCGTTTCATCTAACAATTTCTCACATTTTACGCAATATTTAAATATTTTGTAACAAAATTAGCTTCCCCATATTCCTTAATTAAGCTTTCAACAAGCAAAACATTCTTTCTGCCGGAATTATACAGTTTCAAATAAGGCCCGAGAGCACTCAAATTCACATCTAAAATAACCGATTCGCCGGTTGCGGGACGAGAAAGTAAAATAGCATATGGAAAATCGCGATACGAGCGTCCGAAAACGAAATCAAGCTCATTTTGCGTTAAATTCCAAGTTGCATAATCTTCCGGCATAGCCTGTGGATTTCTGAAAAACAGAATTGTCTGACATTGACCGCGAATAACCTCACCAACGCCGAGCTTATCAATAATATTCGGCTGTTGAAAGGCACAAAGATATGCCTGCCGTTTTTTACGACCTTCCTGAAGACCTGTCACAAAATAATCTCTGAACATAGGATGCTTTAACATCGGTGCTGTTTCATCAATCATAATAAGTGACGGCACACCGGTCTCACCCGTCTCACCCTGAATACGATGCATAATATAACTGATAACGGCAGGTGCCAAAGTCTCATCTTCAAAAATATGTGTAAAATCAAATGCCATAAACCGCTTAGATTTCAAATCAAGACTATCTGTATCCGCATTAAAAATATTTCCATATTGTTCAGGGTTCACCCAGCGATAAATTTCCCTTCGCATATTACCCGTTGGCGAAAAACAGCTTTTATACAGATTTTTCATAATGCGTTCTTCCGGTCTCAAATAATCAAACGCAGTTGTCACGGCACGGGCAATTTCACGATCTGACAAAGCATCATCAGCAAGCGTTATAGCCTTCATCCAACGTCTTAAAAACGCACGATTATTCGGCGTATCAGCCGCATCAAACGGGTTTAAGGAAACATTTTTATTATCTCCGTCAAAACCGATATATGCGCCGCCGATAGAACGTGTAAAAATCTCTGCACCTCTGTGACGATCGAAGAAGAATACCTTCAAATCCGGATGCCGCATAGCCTGCCCGGCCAAAAACGTAAGCAATGTTGTTTTACCTTGACCGGTCGGACCGATAATACAGCAGTGTGCCACAGCACTTTCCTCAGATGAAACGTGAAATTGAAAACGATAGGCCGAACCGGACATTGTTCGAAAGACGGTAATCGCCCCCGGCCCCCAGTCACTTTTTCCAAAACCCTCGGCAGGTTTATCAAATGAAACACCGAGAGCAACAACTCTTGACAAGTAGCGATACGTTCTCGGATATGTGTCATAAGTCGGAAATTGGCTGAAAAACGAAGCCTGAGCGACCCATCCTTCTCGAACAGGTGTCACCGAAAAATTACGGCAAATTCTCTGCACTTCGCTTTCACCGAAGTCAAGCTCTTCTTGGCTTTCGCCTTTCAAAATAACCGTCATTGCATATTCGGTCAAAGCCTGATAATTCGCATCACTTTCTTCAATTGCCGCAAGAGCCTCGCTATATTGTTCGACAACGTTACCCGAAAAATTCGTCAATGTAGCCATTCTTTGTTGTTGCATCAACATCATTCTTGCCTGCGGCTTATAAATCGGACGAATATTATGCATTAAAACGAGCTCACAATCAACGGAAAGGAGTGAGACAATCATACTCTCATCCATATAATCACCGGTTGTCCTGACGCCCATGACAATTTCGTATAGATCCTTATCACCTGAAAAGAAATGGATAATACCTTTTTCTTTTGTAAAGTGGATATGGTCTGCGGTCAACATTTCGTTAAGCTCCGCACCCTGAGAATAGCGCACTTTCGGTTCCGGTTTTGAAACAGGGCTGCAAAGGCGGCTAAACACATAAAAAGGGCTGTCTTTTGCCGGACTTTCCGGATTTTCATACATTTGAAAAACGCCATATTCCCCAAGGGTTGCGATAAGAGCCTGACAAGCATAATTCAAATCTTTTAAAGCATCTTTTCGATCAACCACACTAACAATCATATAGTGTGTATTTTTATAAACGCGATTCATACTGGCATTCCAAACTTCCGAAACTTTTTCCAAAATCGGATTATTAAAATGACCGACTTCTGCCTCTTGTTCCACCCTTTCGCGAACAGTAATCACCCGACATATAACCGAAAGCTCTGACAAACTGTCAATAACCGACTTTCTTGCCTCCATCATAGAATAAACTTTTTCCGGCGTAGCCGAACTCAAATCCATACCCTCAATTCGAAAAACACGCGCGTACGAACCATTTAAACAGCGAATGGTAATCCCGTCTTCCATCAAACTTGCAAACGGCAAAAAGTCCGAAACACGAGATTCTCTGGGGCTTGGTAAAACCCAGTTTCCGAAACGTGTCGCCAGTAAAACGACAAAAGCCGCTGCTGACACCATACCGATAACGGCAAGCATAACCTCAATGCTTGTCAAACCTTGCGCAAAAATGCTCGTAAAATCAAAACTAGGGCTCAAATTTATTTCCTCTCTCTTTATATAAATTTTTTGAAACTTTATTTGTTTGTCCGAAAGCCTGAATCATCGTTGACAAATGCGGTTCTCTCACACCTGCGGCAACAATCGCTAAATGACAACTGACGATTGAAACAACAAACAAAAGCGGGTTCACGTCGGCAACACCCACAGCCATAAACATCATCGGCACCTGAATACCAAAATTAATAGCTGTAGGCAACACAGGCCCCCAAAAAAGTTTTGGAGGCTGTGCCACTGCTTTTAAAATCATATCTCGCATCTGAAATTCCCTACCTACTCAATGCCGGTTGAAAATTACTGTTCATTGCTCTGCCTCTTGGCGCACCTCCAACCGTATCAGCAGAATCGGTGCTGCTGCGAGGTAAAGCTCTGCTACCGGCTGATCCTGCGCCATCACTCTGCATAGCCCGACCGCTTCCGTTTAGCGACACACCGCTACCTCTAGGTGTCTCTTTTTCGTTTCCGCTTACCAACCCGGCCCGACCACCTGTCGAAGCCCCCTCGCCATTTGGCGTTGCTCTGGCATTTCCACTTACCGAAGTCCCATTATTATGAGGGATCGTCGTTCCTCTATCCGTCGAATAATTGTTTGTCGCACCATCATTTCTATTTGACGAACCGGTGTCTGTATTCGACGAACCATCGGTTCTGCTTCCCGAATTTCCACTGCCACCTGACGAGCCACCACTATATGCACTTCCGCTTGCACCTGCCGCACTACCGCCCTCGGATCCAAAAAAACCAAACAATTGACTAACGTTGCCTGTCGCATAATAAATATCATTACCTATAGTCGCCACCCCATTAACATAACTGGTGCCTGCGATTATTTCGTTTTGTGCCCCTGCGGCACTCCCACCGAGAAGCGCCATCAAACTTGTAAACGGATTTTCACCTGTCGGATTGGTTTCATAATTTGTTGACCACATTCCGCCGACATCTCCGGCACTCATCGACATACCCATTATCCCGCTCAAAATCGAGTTCAAACTGCTTGTCGCCGCACCGCCGGAACCCCACGTACCCGCTGCCATGTTAGCAATAGCGGCTATTTTCTCATCAAAGCTCATATTACTGTTTGCAATATCCCCTATACCCTGAAAACCGGCAACTGTAGACACAACGGTATTAACAATGCCCGTTCCTGTTTGTACAGCACCTTGAGTAAACACAGCAACGTCCTGCGCGGTTGAAACAATGTCTGAAAAAATCTGAGCCCCTGTTTTTTTGCATTCTAAGTTTTTAATTTTACCTTGACAATACTCCTCCGTGACCTTCACATATTCATTACCATTCTCATCTTTTTCAACAGTGCAGACTTTTCTCGTCATCGTCTCTTCATTCCAAGAGCCTTTCATCGTAGCCGGCACACAACCCGCCTGTATAATTTCTTTTCTGATTTTCTCACCGGCAAGCTCATCGGTCTTTCCGCTACTTACCCCCGTGGGCAACCCTGGGTCAATCAAATCATCCGGAAAAGCACTATCTAGATACTTTCCGCTCGGCCCAACGCCATCAGGATTTGTAATATCGCTGTCAAGTGTTGCCTGCAATTGCGCATAAGCCTCATCGCCTAAGAAATTCTTAAAAGTCAACTTTCTCTGCTCTGCGGTTTGCAAATTATATCCGCTGAAATACTCCAAAAACGGAAACATCAGGGAAAGCAAAGAAAGCCCGATCATGATATATCCTAAATGTTTGTAGCTGATTTTGTTAAAAATCGCCGCAACGGCAAACATTACCAAACCAAAACCGGCAATCACATAAACAATTTGCCGTAAATCAACAAGCGTGCTATAGATTTTTGCTTGCAAGATGGAAAATATATCAGGACTGGCAACGGTTGGAGTGGCTGTTGTTGTCGTAGTGCTTCCGCTTGATGGTGTTTCAGGACAAACACACCCTCTTCCTTCCTCCTTATGACAACCTATTGCACAAGGAATGTCCGTATTTGTTCCCTGAGCACCGGTATTTGAAGATCCTGGCAAATTATATCCGTTCTCCCAACCAAAACCTATCCCATCTTCTGCTACTGCTCGGTTGGGTGAAAACACAAAAGCCAAAAACAAAACAAACAATACGGCCTTCAAAATTTTCATCATCTTACCCATATCAGCCTCCATTTTCTAACAATCAAAACCTCAATAATTGTCAACACTTATTTAAGTGTATTTGTAATCCCGCCAACACTCGTATCCGCACCCGTATCGGCTGTCATATAACTGAGCAGTCCGCCCGTTAGCGCAATCACGACAACACCAATAATAATAGCGGCAAGCCACTTCCAATTAAGTGCCCCGAAAATTGCACCGATGGCAATCGCAATAATACCAAAACCGGCTGAAGCGAAAATAATCTTCCTCATGCCCGTAAAAATCTCTTCACCGGTTGCTCTTAAAGTTTCAAAAACAGCGTACGCCTCTGTTGCACATAAAATTGAAGAAACCGCAAAAACAAGCAGTCCCGCAAACAAATATTGTTTTAATTTCTTAAAATTTATATCCAACATTTTATCCTCCATAATTCTTCTTTTCGTCTCAACCCGTCATCCTTTGCGCTGTGCTGCGCATCAGCGCATCAAAGGACCTCTTCTTTGAAGCGTTGCGCATTTTAAGCGCATATACACTTTTTCAAATTTCTAAGGGGGTCTTTTCCTAATTCATCCATCATAATTCAGTTCAAGGGAAAGCCCTTTGCAGAGCTTTCCCCTTAAGTTAAATTAGTGCAGCGTAGTCGTTGTTGATTGACTTGTCCCGCTGAATGTATCAGAATAAGCACCAGAACCCTGCGTCGTAATACTATCACCTGTCGCATAAGAAATAAGCGCACCGGCAGCAGCCAACACACCTAAACCGACAGCCAAAGCACCAAACCAAGGCCATTTAACCTTGCCGAAAATGGCTTGAACGGCTAAACCGACCAAACCAAAACCGCCGACCACGAACACAATCGTTCTGACAGATTTGAAGACGTTAGCGGCTTTTGTAATACCGATACCGACCACAGTGTTGCTAGTCGCACCCTGAGCAAAAGCATCAAAAGCAATAAAGCTCAACACGGCAGCAAAACCAAGCATTGTTAAAATACGTTTTTTCATGGGAGTTCTCCTTCATATTTGGTTAACAAATTTTCTATACAACTTTAGAATACCAGATTTTTTAAAACTTTGAAAGTCTTTTTTACAACCGCAAATTTCTCATAACATATTGATTTTAATAAAAAATATCATTCTGTAACAAAAAATTCACAATTGTTCTGATACTCAAAACAGCATCTTTGTAACACAAAAAAGTTAAAACATCTTAAACAAAAAACCAACCACTTCTTCAATCCTATCCCCACCATATTTTCCCCATCTCCTTCCAAACCATCATCCTTTGCGCTGTGCTACGCATCAGCACATCAAAGAATATTTTCTCTGAAGCGTTGCGTATTTCAAGCACATATACGCTTCTTCAAATTCTTTAAAAAATAAACATAGAACCATAGGGCTTGGAGAATAGTTCAGATAAAGAATCCTCTAAAAAAAACAAATCCAATTTAAGAAAATTTTAACACTATCAGATGTAAATTGACATCAGATAAAACAGGCCAAAACCCGAAAAAACGCATTAACCTGCTGAATTTTCGATGTTTTGGTGATTTTGGAGTTGTGTTAAAGTATGCAAAAAAATAACGTTAAAAGTTTTGTTTGCAGTTTCCTTTTTTCCATTTTGGCGGTTTTTGCTGCCCAAAAAATGTTTTTGCACTCCGCCGAAATCGAAAAAGAACCAAAACAAACCATAAAGCCGCAAAAAATTTCTTTATTTTCTGAAAGCAAGGCTTTTGTAAACAACGAAGACATGCTTCTAAAACCCACACCCAAGGTTGATGTGTCGCAAATTGCTGACCTAACGGCCCCAAAAGAAGAAATTAAACTCGCACAAGCACCTGTTTTACAATCATCAGACGAAGAAAAATTACCCCAAAAAGAAAAAGAACCTTCGGTTGAAACAGACATATCTTTTGCAAGCGAAATCACCTTATCAGCACAAGAACGTCGTGAGATTGCAGAAAATGATAAACATCTTCAAAGCGGCGTTGTGTATGCTGATATAAGCGACACTTTTGAAAAACCGGATAACGCAACCACAGCTCTTACAGAAGAAGAGATTCCTTTACTTGAAAACACGACTGTTTTACACAACAAAATCAACATCATATCATCTTCTTCAAACGCTTCCAAAATAGCAATGGTAGAGCCGCAAACACTCATCAATGCGATACAAGAGCCGGACATATTGCAAGAAGAAAAAAACCTTGCCGAAGCAGACATTAAAAAGAGCGAGCTTGGTGAAATGTTTGAAATTTCGAACTCCTCTACCAACATGGACGAAACGGCATGGGATGTTGCCACTGCCGCCACAGATAATGAAAAATCCGGGTCTGCTCCTACCGCCACCTTCGAAGAAGATAGCCCTTGGGTTATGGCAAAAGGCAATAAATATGCAAAAAATCAAGCTGCAGTAGAAGCTTTTTCTCAAAAAGATGAAAAAACAAATATCTCGCCGCAGGAAGAACAACAAGATCAAACAACTGTTCTTAAAGAAGAACCTGTTGTTGAACAAACTTTTATTGAGCCTCTTTTAAAAGAAAAGAGCGCGGATAAAAGACTTGCTTACCAAATGATTCAGAATATCTTGATTCCGATTCCAGATGACATTTTAAATGATGGTGATTTAACACCTAATTTAAGTGACGATTCGCCAAATACAAATCAGAGCACAAAAAAGAAAAAAGCACCAAAATCAGATTTAAACGAGGACGAAAAACAAAGCGGCTTATTTAGAAGCATTTCATCTTGGCTTGGTAAAAACAAGGACACTGACCTCAAAAATTCCAAAGACATAAAAAACAAAGACAGTAAAAAATCAACAATTGACACGGTAAAAGGAAAAATAAATTCAGCACTTGGAAGCGTGGAAGACTATCAAAAAACAGGCACAAACATTATGCCTGCGGAACTTCGCCTTTCATTCCAACCGAACCGTGCCGAAATCTCCGGACAAACGCTGAGGTGGATATACGCTTTTGCAGATAACGCCCGCGACAATGACGATGTTTACATTGAAGTCCGCATCGATGGCACAAGCTCCTACACGCTTCAACAAAAAAGATTGAATTTATTAAGCAGTATTTTCAGCTCACGCGGTGTTGATTATCGAAAGATAAATGCGATTTTTACCTCTCGTGAGCCAAACTCATTTATTATTAGAAATATTCGTTTTAACAACAAAAAAGGAGACGCAGACAAATAACATATAATCAAACCCAGGAGGCATGCTGATAAGTACGCTAAACGACTTGATTATTTTTTAAGAGTTTGTATGATTGAAAAAAACATGAAAAATTATGACATGAAGGATTTTAACATGAACAGAAAAACACTTTTACTTGCTTGTTTATCAGCACTTATAAGCTTATCTGGCTGCGCGCTGCATAAAACAGAGCAACCTCAAAGCAACGCCGTTTATACAAGTGCAGATACTGCCGTTTGCCCTCAAGGCGTTTGCGAAACAGATCCTTTTATTAACTACACGACAACTCGTGCAGATTTTAGAGAATACGGTGAGCTTTCTTCGCGTGATCATATAATATCGCAATCAGGCGCCGGCAACAATATTTCGGCAGCTGTTCCACCAACAATCGAAAGTGAAGTGATAAGCTACGAAGAACAAGTTAATCAAACATCTACATCTGCATCTAAAAACACACCAGAAGAATCTGTTGAGGAACCTGTTGTGAGCAACGAAGCTTCTGAAATGACGTCTCCAAAAACACTTTCCACACAAGAAGCTCTTGCAGAAAAATCAGAAACACCGGCAGATGAAACAATTGTTGAGCAAACAACTGAAGAAATTATTGTTCCCGAAGAACAAACTCAAGCCTCTAACGAACCTGATGATGAAGATCCTGTTCAAGACTGGTACGCTGAGGAAGGTCAAAACCTTAAAGCTTTGCTCACAACATGGAGCGAAGAATCCGGTTGGCGTTTGGTATGGAACACAAACAGAAATTATGTCTTAAATGCGGGCGCAATGTTCAGAGGTCGCTTTGCAGATGTAAGCTCGGCTTTAATCAGAGCTTTTGCAAGAGCCAGACCGGCTCCTGTCGCCACATTTTATAAAGGCAATCGTGTCTTAGTCGTTGAAACAATGGAGGATGAAAATGCATTTGACTAAAATCAATTTAAGTTTAGGTTTGGCTCTTTTGGCCTCAGTTGCGGCATGTTCGCTTGCAACGGATATGGATGCCACGCTTGACCGTGAAATTGAAAATGCTGCTGCATTAAAACAAGAAGCAAAAAAGCCGGCAGAAGCTGCCAACAATGATATTATTCGTGTCAATGATGATATTTGGCTTGGTGACACAAGTGAAATTGAATATGAAGGAAGTCCCATTCCGTCATATTTAGAAACAGCTGACGGCATTACACTTATTTCCAACCGTCCGATTACGCTTTATGAAATCGGTTCGATGATTAATAAGATCACGTCCATTTCTGTTCGTTACGAACAAGAACTTGACGGTGTTCAACAGCTTGCTGACAACAACAAACCGACCTTGCAGGACATTGGCGCACAGTGGACTGATTCGACCAAGATGCTTGTTTCCTACAAAGGTCCTTTAAGCGGTTTGCTCGACGAAGTCTGCAATCGTTTCGGTATTTGGTGGAAATATGATAAAAAGCAGATTTATTTCTATAAATACATCACAAAATCATTTACATTGTACACTTTACCGACAAAACCGTCTTTGTCTGTAGATGTTGGTGGTTCGTCATCTGAAGGCAGTGCTGGTTCTTCTTCTGTTTCGCTTTCAAATTCTGCACAAATTGATTTGTGGTCAACTATTGAAACGGCGATTCGTTCGATGGTATCGCAAGGTGCTCAATTAACGACAGATCAATCAAGCGGCGTCATTACCTTAACAGGCACACCGACAGACATCAAGAAAGTCGGAAAATACATCAACGAGCAAAACATTCGCTTATCGCGTCAAGTGGCTATCAGCGTGAAGGTCTTGCAGGTCAGTGTAACCGATTCGGATAAATACGGTCTCGACCTCGCGGCAGTTTTTTCTGGTAATAATCACATTCAAAACCTTGGCATCACGGGAGCTTCGGGTCAAGCAGATGTTACAAGCGGTCTTTCGATGGGTATTGTTTCCGGTAAATGGGATATAACAACAGCAATTCAAGCGTTGTCCGAACAAGGCAAGACTTCTTTAGTTACAAGCGGTACGGTCACAACGCTTAACAACAAACCTGCCCCGATTCAAGTTGTCAAGAAGCAAAACTACATTTCTGAAATTACGAAAACAAACTCTGGTTCAGATGGCAGTTATTATGACTTGTCAACGGACACCGAAGAAATCGAAACAGGCTTTACGTTAGACGTTTTGCCTCGTATCTTGGAACATGGTCGTTTAATGTTTATGTTTAACTTAACATTGTCTGATTTGATAGAGCTTCAAAAGGTCAACTTAACGAATGACCCGACGGGTGGTCAGTTCATTCAAAACCCGATTATTGAAACACGTGGTTTCTCACAAGAAGTTGCCATGAAGTCTGGGGAAACTCTTGTGCTGAGCGGCTACGAGCGAATTGAAGACAGCGTTCAAAAATCAGGCATCGGATCAGCAGAAAACTCCTTACTGGGCGGTGCGGTTTCAGCCGGTAAGACCCGTAGCATTTTAGTTATCATGCTGACCCCTGTTGTTTTAGATTCGCCTCTTGTTCCTGAATCAAGGATGAAATATTAGAAAAGGAATAGAAAAGTGTCAGAAAACGCTAATTTAGATGAAAACGAAGAAAATCCGGAAAATGTGAGCACATTGGGCACAAGCTTCACTGTCGGTGGAACAACTTATGCCAGCTCGCTCTTTTGGCAGCCGCTTCGAAACATCGATGACCCTTATACTGAAATTAGCGAAGCCGCCGAAAACGTTCTGGAAGGTGCAGATTTATTTGCCATCAAAAAAGGCAAATCCCCCCAGTTTGGTCTGTGTATAGCAGCACAAGGCTATCAAAAAGGAACACGTGTTGCAGCTGTAGCTTTAATTGGCGCTCTTTCTAACGCAACATCTTTTCTCGCTGTTTTCAAGGTAGATAATGGTTGGTGGTATGTTTGCGTCAGAAACGATGTCATCTTATCGGATGGTGACTTGCTTTTCCTCAATGAACAAGAAGCTAAAGACCAATTTTTATCGATGCTCGCTGTTCCGGATTGGGGTTATAAAATCGCACCGGCCGAATGGAACATCGAAGACACTCATGAAGCAGATTTGGCTGCACTTTTCAAAAAAGCACCGAAAGCCGTTCTGCAAAAAGTCCATGCTTTGCGCGGTAAAAAACTATTTATCTTTGTTGCTGCTTTGATAATTGCCGGTATTTGGTCATTATCAACAATCTTCAACATATTATTCAATTCAGCACCACCGAAACCCATTGTTGCACCTGTTGCCATCAAGACGGTTGATCAGGTAGCATTGCCGCCTGAGCCAAAACCTTGGGAATCTATTATTGTTCCGGCTGAAGTATTGTCCTCATGTTATCAAGGTGTACAAAGTCTTGTCGGAATTTCGACACCCGGCTGGCACATTGGGGGCATCACGTGCACACCTGAAGGTCTGGTCACTTCTTGGCGCATGGAAATCGGTCGTCTGTCTTGGATTGACAAGGCCTTAAGCAATTCTGGCGTTATGTTCTCAAAAAAATCGATATCTCCAAGCGGTACGGAAGTTGTGGCCTCTATTCCGATGCCGCGCTTGCGCAAACACAATTCCGAACCGAAAATGAATGGTGTTGATTTGGTCAACACGATAAACGATTTATTTCAAGGTCTGCAAATGGGTATTTCACTGGGTTCTCAAACATGGACCTCACCGCAAAACAATGTCTATAAATCTGTTCGTTTTTCATTTACCTCCAAACATGATCCTATAGTTTGGGCAGATATATTAACGAAATTTTCAGGACTTACGATTAACATGATAAAATATGATACAAACACTAACAGCTGGTATTACGAAGGAGCTATCTATGTATTATAAACTTTTAAATAAAACCGTTCTCACAAGCGCTTTGATTTCTTTAATCTGCGTTGCTGCGAACCAAACCTCGGCTCAAGAACTTTTCAATGCCGATGAAAAAACAAAAGTGGAATTACCAAACCCCAAGAATGTCTCTATTGAGATTGAGGATGAAATCATTCCGCTCGCAAACGAAGGATTGATTACACCGGAGCCTGTTGTTGCAAAAAAAGAAAAGAAAAAAAGCGCAACGGCAAAACAAGCTGACGACTTTGCTGATGACTTTGACATTTCTTTCGAAGACCCTAAACCTGCTCCAAAACCTTCGGTCAAAAAGCCGGAAGCCGCTCCGAAGTCGGAAGTTAAGAACGCTGAAAAACCTCTACCTGCTCAGGCCGAAAACAGAAAACAGAGTGTAGCTCAAAACAGGCCTCAAGACAAAAGAAATGTTGCGAATGCTCCTACGCCCCAAACAGCACCTGTTGCTGAAAATCCCGATTCGAAACAACCCGCCCAATCGGATGTAAAGTTTGGTGATTCTATTTTGGCACAAACAAACAATGATTTGTTCAATCAAATGTCTGACATTGAAAAACAAACAACATTGCTTACCTTAGAGCTGAAGCGAGAAAAAATCCGCAATGAAGTGGAGGCTGCAAAAGCAGTTCGTGAAAGGGCCGAACAAGAAAAGATAGCTGTTCAGGAAGCAAAAGCTCGCAAAGAAGCTGAATGGGAAAAGGAACAGGAAATTAAAGTGATTAAAGCTCAAGAAGAATTAAAACAAAAAGAAATTGAACTTGAAAAGCTGAAACAACGTAAAGCCTTAACAGCTTACATGAATTCTATGCTTGAGCAAAAGCAAGCCTGGATTGATGAAAACAGCAAACTCTACGACGAAATTAAAAGCTTGAAAGAAACAAACACTCAGCTTCGTCAAGCCTACAAAGGTGATTTGGAAAATCTTTCAAACGAAACAGAAAAAGTTATGAAAAATGCTGAAAATGCAAAAAGCAACTATGATCGAACAGTTGCCAGCCTTACAGCTCAAAATTCCCAACTAAAAAAACGCGTTGAATCGATAGAGCTAGCCGCAAAGAAGGGGACAGCCAATCCTTTTGCGACAAAAGCTGATGGCGCAAATTCCGTTTCCACACCGGCAGATGCCTTAATCAAACCGATTAACATTGCAAAAGAATATGCCATCATGGAAATTACCGGCAAAGGTGATGATCTCTACGTGAAATTGATCAACAAAGCAGGCGATTCCTTTGTGGCAAAAACAGGAACGGTGCTACAAACGGGCCATATGGTGGAAGAAATTACACCTTCCTACGTTCAATTTGATCGTAACGGCTTGAAAGACTTTTTATACACATCAATGACATCATTAAATGTTGAACCGAATAAGATGACAGATGAAGAAACTGTTGTTGTGACGCCTTCAGAAAAAAAGAACCCTGCTTTACCTAATGTAACGCCCTCCGCAACACAGAAATCAAATCTCATCGGTGATGATGAATTTCCTTCGCTCGGCAGTTCAATGTTTGTAAAATAGAAGGTTTTTATAAAAACAAATGGCAGACGGAAAAAAAGAGCAGAAAAAGGAAAAACAGACCAATTCCTATTTAGCGGAAAGTGAGGTTGAACAAACCCAAGGCTCCAATCTTTTGGAGCAACTTTTCACAAACGGGAACGTACTTATTACGGCTCATGGATCCGATTTAAAAATCACTGATGAAACGAGACGTATGGTTGCTCTCTTTTCGGATGGCACCTATTTTGTCTCGAAAGATCACCGTTTTGACGGATTGGTATATAACTTTGAAAAAATCGTTAAACGCCGCAAAATTCTGATTAACGAGCCGCAATACGTCAGCCAAAATGAAATCAATGCCATATATGCCTTTGCTGAGCGCGGTGTAGGTTTTGCAAAAGTTGAAGGTGAAGAATTTGAGCGTATGCAGGTTCAAATTGACTTCATCAACATTGTTGCCCGTGCTGCTGCACAAAAAGTGTCTGACGTTCACATCATTGTTTCAGATTCAACAACCATTCTATTTCGTGTCAACGGCATGATGGTTCGTCAAATGGAATACAACAAAGACTGGGGTGAAGCTTTTGTTCGTGCCGCTTTTGCATCGGCAGATATTTCAGACGCAAACTATGCCCAAAATGAATTCCAAGGTGCACAAAAACTTGGTGAAACACCTCTTCGCGGCTCTGAAGGCAAATTAATGTTGCCGCACAATGTTTTGGCTATACGTCTGCAATTTAATCCTATTGCATTTGGTTCACAATACCTCGTCATGCGACTTTTGTATGCGGATGACAACCCGAATGGAAGTTCTGATTTACGTTCGTTGGGTTTTGGTGAAAGGGAAGAAAACTTATTTTATCGCCTGCGTGCCGTACCTGTCGGATTAAACATTATTGCTGGGCCGACCGGTTCCGGTAAATCCACGACTTTGCAACGTAATATGATTAAACTCTTGCAAGAAAAGAACTTTGAAATCAACCTGATTACCGTGGAAGATCCGCCGGAGTACCCCATTCCGGGTGCAAGGCAAATGCCTGTGACAAACGCAAATGATGAAGAATCAAAAGAGGCTGAGTTCACAAAGGCTCTGAATGCCGCTCTTCGTTCCGACCCTGACGTTTTAATGGTCGGTGAAATTCGTTCATATTCGGCAGCCGAATTAACCTTCAAAGGCGCTTTATCAGGTCATGGGGTTTGGTCAACATTGCACGCAAACTCTGCTCCTGCAATCATTACCCGTCTGCGCGACATGGGCTGTCAGCCTTATTTACTGGGTGACCCTGAATTGATGAAAGGCCTCATTTCACAGCGTTTGTTTAGAAAACTCTGCCCACATTGCCGAAAATCCGTTAAAGAACGTATGGGAGATCTTTCTTTCAAACGCCTTAAAACAGCACTCGGCGACTATGGTATAGAAAACACATTTGTACGCGGAGAAGGCTGTAAATACTGTAACAATAAAGGTTTTAACGGTCGTTTGTGCGTTCCTGAAATCATCTTGCCTGATGCTATGTTTTTGCAATTGATGATTAACGGCGACACAAAACGCGCTATTGACTATTGGATCAGCGAACTTGATGGTCGCACACTCCGCGATGCTGCCATTGAACGTATGCTTAAAGGTTATATTGACTTGGATGAATTGGAACGTTGGTGCGGCTTACTTGACCAACGCCCTGTATATTAGGATAAAAAGAGATGCCTGAAACTGAAAGTAGAACACGTTTTAACAAAGCCATGAAATCTCTTGGCTCAATTGAAGTTTATTATGCAAAAATCATCTGCAATCTTTCAAATGCGGGCAGACTGAAAATATACCGCAAACTAGCCTCTTTGTTGCGCAACCGGTTCTCTTTAATGGATGCGCTCGATATGCTTCATGATGGTATTACAAACGGTGGTAAAAACACAAGTGAACCGATGGCCATCGCAATGGCAAGTTGGGGACATGCACTCCAAAACGGTGTACCTTTTTCAGATGCTTTAAAAGGCTGGGCTCCGGATCGTGAACGTTTAATGCTTTCGGTCGGTGATGTTTCAAACCTTGAAAGTGCTCTTTTAAACCTGATTAAGGTATCCGAAGGTTCCACAAAAATGATACGTCCTATCGTTTCAGCCATCGCTTATCCGTCTTTTTTATTTATGATGTCAGTTGTGATTGTTTGGGCCATTGGTGTTTACATGGTTCCGCCAATGTTAGAAGCCGTTCCTGGCCTACGTTGGGTAGGTACGGCACGTACACTGGTTGATTTATCTGAATGGGTGCAAAAAAATTGGTTACTTGCCTTTGCAGCTTTCCCTATTGTTGCACTCATCATTTATTCAACCATCGGCATATGGACGGGAAAAATTCGCGCCAAATTTGACAATGTTCCACCTTGGTCTTTATACAAAATCTTCGTTGGTATCACGTGGCTTTTGGCTCTTTCTGCTCTTGTAAAGGGTGGCGTACCTGTATCGGTTGCTATGGCGAGCTTAAAGCGTGATGCGAGCAGATATTTAATTGAACGTATTGATGCAGCCCTTGCCTTCATCAAAAACGGTGACAACTTAGGTCAAGCCTTAAATAAAACAGGTTTTCAGTTCCCTGATAAAGAAATTATTGCAGATCTGAAAATTTATGCCGAACTTGATAACTTCGAAGAGGCTCTGGAAAGTTTGGCTAACAACTGGCTTGAAGAATCTGTTTACATGATTGAACAAAAGGCAGGCATATTGAACATGGTTGCCATCTTAACAGTTGCCGCCATTATTGCTTGGGCAGTATTCGGCGTGTTTGACATGCAAGACCAAATCACTTCGGCAATGGGTTAAAAAATGAGACTACCCAATAATTTAAAAAAGATTCGTTTAACGTCAAATGCTTTTCTAGCACTTGTTATTATCGCAGCTGTTAGTTTGTTTGTTGTGCTTTTGTTGCTTATCAAACCGGCTTCCGTACCAAATGCTTCTGATGAACTCTTAGCCTTAAGCTCATCTGTAAGGAAGTATTATCAAAAACAAATGGATTATCGAGGATTAAACACATCACTCGCAGTTGAAAAAGGCATTGTACCGAAAAAACTGGTGCACTCAAAAAAGATTTTTTCAATCAATGGTTCTGAAATAATCCTCGGTGCAGACGTAAGAGGGTCCACAATTCCACCTTTTGTAGCCACTTTCGGTGTCACTTATAAAAACCTTGATGCAAAAAAATGTCAAAATCTCCTGTCTTCAAATTTTGAAGCCTCATCAGGTTTATCTGATATAACTCTATTAAATGATAAAACAATTATATTCACTTACGGCGGCCAATATCCTTTGCCTGTTTCTCAAAAAGATGCAAAAAAATATTGTACGACAAAAAACACCATCATGTTCACATTTGAATAAGAAGCGTTTCATCAACCATCATGAATGGGTTCTTGCTTTATTTATACCTAATCATAAACGTATTTCCCGTTGGTTTAGAAAGACGTGTCGCTTCTTTGCCGCGTTGTTTTTGATAATAGGCAACATCAGCACCCTTCCCTTCACAAGCTGCATGCCCCGTCTGACAATAAATAACACCTGTAGAGGCAATACGATCAAATGCATAATCTTCAATTGTCGGTGTGCCTTCAATCACAACAGAAGAGAGGGTATTATTGTTATCAAACGCTGCCTCTCCAATTTCAGTTACCGAAGCAGGGATAGTCACATCAGCTAGACTGTTTCCCAAAAAGCCCCTACGCCAATCTTTGTTATCGAATCTGGAATTGTTACGAATGTCAGATGATTACCAGAAAAAGCCCATCTTCCAACCAACGAAATCGTTCCTGTAATAACAAGGTTTTCAACACCGGAAAATCGTGTGTCATAATTGCCGTCAGATATATCTGCCCCATTAGAATCATGAGTTAGTGAAAAAGCTCGATTTGAAATAGAAGCGTTTTCACCGGTACCCACAATGGTCAGGGTTTTTCCATCTTCGGAAAAGGTGTACGAGCACCCCGTACCGCACGCATCTGCCACACCAGCATCACCTGCCGTGCCGGCATAAACATTTCCTTCAAAAAAGGTTGTAAACATTAAAAAGGCAGATAAAAAAGCTTTTTTCATATTTATTATCCTTTATTAAAACCTTATCAATTAAAGGTTCCTTTTTTTGTTACGATTCGCCCCTAAAAACATAGAATCATAAGGCCTGAAGAATGGTTCAGATAAAGTAAAAATAAAGGCGAAAGTACCGAAATGTACAAAAACGTACATGAGGAAACTTTCGTCCTGCAATTTTTGCTTTAGATGAGCTGTTATACAAGCCCCAAAAAACATAAATCCATGGGCTTGGAGAATAGTTCAAATAAAGTAAAATTTTAAGCAAAAGTACCGCAGCGTACTTAAACGTACGTGAGGACACTTTTGATTGAAAGTTTGCTTTAGATAAGCTGTTATACAAGCCCCCAAAAAAAATAGATGAAGCACTATATGTATTTTATTTATAACTATTTAACCAGCTCGTCACACTCTCAGCTGATGAAAAACCGACCTTTGTGTCAACCTGCTTTCCGTCCTTAAACAAAAACATACTCGGAATGCTTCTGATACCAAATGAAGCAGCAGTTTGAGGTGCTTCATCAACATTAACTTTGCAAAATTTAACTTCGGGCATATTTGCCGAAACACTTTCCAAAATCGGCCCTAATTGACGACAAGGACCGCACCATTCTGCCCAAAAATCGACCAAAACCAAACCTTTAGATTCTAAAACTTCTTTTTGGAAATCGTTTTCACTCAATGATTGCATTTATTTTCCTTTCTAAAAAATGACCTTAAATATATAATTCATCTTTTTTTATATTAAAGGCAGAGTTAAAAAAAACAACTCCAAATTTAAATTTTCATCAACTTTAAGGTATTTGTCCATAAAATATAGGTTTCCACCTTTTTACCTTTATAAATCTTTTCTAAAAGCTTTTGATAAATTTCAAGCTGCTTGATATACACACCCAAAACCTCATCTCTGTTCTTTGCTGCCGGACGATTTGTTTTAAAATCAACAACCACAACTCTCTCATCTTCGATCAAAAGCCGATCTATTTGGCCGGATACAATATGTCCGTCAACCTCACCCATAACAGGTACTTCGGCACGTGAATTACCTTCAAAGATAAAGGCAAAATCTTTATTTTTTAAAACATTTAAAACTTCAGTTTCAATGTCCTTTTTAAATCTGTCGTTTAAATCATTTTGTTTTGCAAGATAAGCTTTAATGAGCTTTTCTTTGTTTTCAAAATTACTATGTGAGGGCAACATTTGAAGTAGTTTATGTATAATCGTTCCGCGCCTAAAGCAAAAACCGTCATCTTCCAAAGGAGAACTGACCGGCGTATCATCATTTTCATCCATATGTGAGGGACTATAGGGTTTGCTCAAGGCTTTTTCTCTTTTAGCCTTTTGAAAAGCAAAAGCATCACTTCTTGATGATGGGACTTCTGCTTTTTGAATATCTTCTTTTTTAACTTCAATTTCCTGTGGCGTTTCTAAAACAAGCTTTTCTTTTTTCTTTTGCACCGGCATTCCTTCAAGTGCCTCTTTACAAAGCTCATACCAATTTTTTTCTCTATCCTCTTTTTCTTTTAATGCTTTACCAAACCCTGCAATATACAATCTATCTTCGGCACGTGTCAAAGCAACATACAAAAGCCTGCGACTTTCCTCTATTTCTTTTTGATGTTTTAGTTTATATGCTTTCTCGCAAGCCTGATTGTAATCTTTCGCGCAAAGCGGAAAATAAAACAAATCCTCATCAAAAATCAAGCTTTTTTCGCGTTTGTTTTGAGCTAAACGCATTGTGTCGGGCAAAATAACAATTGGTGCTTGTAAACCTTTTGATGTGTGCACAGTCATGAGCCTTACGGCATCACTCGTTGGTTGCTCTAATTCACGCTTAATTTCAACTTCGCTTGCTTCGAGCCAAACGACAAAATTTTGCAGATTTGGTACATGTTCTATCTCAAAGGAAAGTGCTAAATTCATAAACTCATCAAGCGCATCTTTTGCTTCTAATCCTAATCTCTTATAAAACCTTTTTCTTCCTTCAAAAACACTTAACACCTCATAAAAAAGCTCAAACGGACGCACATAATCTGCTTTGATAAGCAAACTTGAGAGCTCTTCTTTGATTGGAGCATATTTTTCTACACTGCAAAGTCTTTGCCATAAAGACTTATCTTTCCTTTCATAACATAGCTCAAACAGATCATCATCATCAAGTTCATATAAGGGTGATTTTAAGACCTCTGCTAAGCTTAAATCATCGTCAGGCAACAACAAAAAACGGCTAAGCGAAATTAAATCTTCAACAACAATTTCATTTAAGAGTGCCAACCTGTCAAGACCTGTAATAGAAACGCCAATCTTTTTACATGCCTTTACAAACTCTTCCATAAAAGGTTCACGCTTTCGAACCAAAACCATAAAATCTCTATAACAAACAGGGCGACCTTTCGAGGCTAAGATTTCTTTTTTTGAAACCATATCTTTAATTTTTTGTGCTATTCTCAAAGAAAGCTTTGCAACACTTGTTTCTTCTTCTTTTAATTCCAGAGGCAGTTCCCAAAAATCATCTTCTTTTTGCTCTTCTTCATCTAGATTCCAAAGCTCAATCAAACCGGCTTCACCTAAGCGATAAGGTAAATGCTTAACTTCCTGTCCTTTTCCAACGACACCCTCCTTGGCCTCATTTATTGAAAAAAGCTTATTGACCATTTCCAAAACGGCACGAGTTGAACGAAAAGAAACAGCTAAGTTAATTTCTGAAAAATCCTCTTTTGAAATAAGTGTGTGATAAAAATCCTTCATTTGTTCAAATTTTTCAGGATCTGCACCTTGGAATCCAAAAATTGATTGTTTTCTGTCACCAACGGCAAACACCGTGCGTTTTTGATTGCTTTGTGAAAACCCTGAAAAGAACTCACCGGTTAAAGCTTTAACGATAAACCACTGAGCAGGTGACGTGTCTTGTGCTTCATCAATCAAAACGTGGTCTATACCTCCGTCAAGTTTATATAAAACCCATGAAGAAACGCCTTCTTTTTCTAGAAGCTCTCTTGTTAAAACAATCAAATCATCATAATCAAGCTTCGAGTACTCTTTTTTGTAGTGATTATATTCTTCAAAAAGTTTCAAAGCAATAGCTGCAACGGAAATGGTTGCCTTATAAACTCTGAAACTTTTGAGTTTTTCTTCTGTGTCCATAATTCTTACAAGCTCAAGGTCCATATCTGCCAAAATATTTTCATATTGATTGATTGCTTCTTTATGCGCCAACTCGCTAAATTCCGTACCATCTTTTTTTAAAAAGGCTTTGGTATAAACTTCATAATCAAAACTTTCAAGTGCTTGATATAAAAATGCTGCATGTTCTTTATCAACCTTAGAGCCTAAAGCTAAAGCATTTGCACATTTTCTTATTTTTTCTCGTGGTAGCTTTTCTTCAAATTCTTTTAAAATCTGCTCTTCAGATACAACAGAAGAAAGCCCGAATTTGTAAGCCAATTCTTTTTGGAAAATTTCAATGTTTTCAAAAGATCGAAATATTTTTAAGAACAGGTGCCTTTTTTCGATCAACCCTCTTAAAAAATCGCCCCATTTCATTTCTTTAATATGGCTTGTTAAAAACAAAACGGCTTTTCTTATGTCTTTATCTTGCGTTTGAGAAAATATATTTAGAAAATGTGCGCTGATTTGATCTAAAATTTCGTTTGAAGTTTGGTCGTCCATGACTTCAAAATATGGCGAAACACCGGCCTCCAAAGGAAATCTCTTCAAAATTTCCGTACAAAAGCTGTGAATGGTTTGAATTTTGATTGGCTGAGGAGCATCTAACACAAGTGCAAAAAGTTTACGTGCACGATCTTCCAACTCAGGTCTTTTTTGTAAAATATCTGCTTGATTATAAAGTTTTTGCAACTCTTCATATAAATCTTTATCGCTCATTATGGTCCATTTTGAAAGCCTGTCGTAAACACGTGTACTCATTTCTACCGCAGCTGCTTTTGTAAATGTCAAACATAAAATCTTTGAGGGCACAACACCTTCCATGAGCAATCGCAAAACCCTGTCTGAAAGGACTTTTGTTTTACCGGTACCGGCCGAGGCCTCAACCCATACACTATGCAAAGGATCGGATGCGATTGCTTGTTCCTTTTTGGCTCTTGATTCTTCAGCCGCTCTTTCTTTTAAAAAGTCTCTCACGCTTTATCTTGTCCTTTCCATTCTTTATAACGAGCTAAATGCTCATAATCTGAATAATTGTTTAAGTGTTTTGGATTTGGATTATATAAATAGGGCGTTTTTTCATCTTCAAAAGCCTCTAAAAGAACTTTTATTTTTTCTTTTGTTTCATTTAAAAGCTTTTCAATTTCAGCTTCATTTTTACCGATTTGCATAATACTTTCTTTTTCGATACCCCAATAAATCAACTTTTTAACGCTTTTCGGCGAAAGCTTTTTATTTTCTTTTTCAAAACATCCTTCTTGAGCAATAATAGCCTCAAGCACAAGCTGCGGAAAATATCCCTTAAACACATCAATTACTCTCGGTGGGGTTCCGGTTTTATAATCCAAAACATTATAAAAACCATCTTTTGTTTCATCAATTCTATCAGCTGTGGCACTTAAAATAAATTCACCTTTTTTCGTTTTTAAAACAATTTTTCCTTCTGCTTCCGGCGTTACATTAACAATATCTTGGCGATAATCTTTTTCTGTTTTCAAAACAAAGTTAATAGCTTTAACTGCCATAGCTTCCCAAAAAACTCTTTTTGAAACATCAAAGCAGTTTTTGTTGAGTTCTTCTTGAAGTGTTTTTTTCAGAAAAATACCGGCATTTTCATCGATTTGTGAAGGATATTGTAAACAAAACTTTTCAAGCACCTTATGCATCATTGAGCCGAAATCTTTCATACTAAGCTCCTGTTGCATTGGACTCAAAGGTCTTAACTTTAATATTTTTGACGCATAAATATCGTATGGGCTTTCCATCAATGTTTTAAGGGCACTAACTGAAAATTTATGCGGACGAGCTGAAAGAGGGGGTCTGGGCGAAACCGGTTTAGATGATTTAGGCTTTAAAGAAGTGTCGAGTCCCTCAAGCTTTACAGCGGTCTGAGCATAAAAAATATCACAAAGTTTTGAAGATCCCACCCCGATTGCTTTTAAAACTGTTTCAAGCCGCAGCCAATATCTTGATTTATTCATGGGTATTCCTTGATTGCGCTCAGCGCGTGTTAGATAGACCTCTTTAGCATTTAAAATAGCACTCAAATCATCTGCAAAAGTACCTATTGATTTTTCTGGCAAAGGAAGTCCAAAATCTTTTTTCATCGGACGCGACATAAAGGGATCAGCGTTGACAATTTGTGGCCACACACCTTCATTAAGAGAACCGGCAATCATCACATCAAAACTTGAAAAACGTGCCTCAATCGGTCCTAAAATTTTAATTCGTGGATGACTTCCGTAAGGTTTTCGAACCATCTCTTTTGAAAGAAGTGTTACCAAAGCCGCACTATATTGAAGGGGTGAAATATCACCTAAAATGTCAGCATTATTTAAAATCTTGGCAAGTACGTTTGCACATAATCGTCCATCTTCATGACGCCATAAATTATCTGCACCACGTATAGAATCATCTGTTGCTAAATCTTCAGCTAAAGCAATATGTGCTTTTAAAATCGATTTAAAAGAGACTTCTTTTTTTTCATATAAAAGTCTTAAAGGTTCATATTTTTCCTTTATAATTGCATTTAGTGTATCTTCTTTTTGCGTAATCGGCTCTTGTTTATATCTTTTCTGTCTTCTTTCCAGCTCTGCTTCTCGGACAATTTGACGAATATCATGAGCATTTTTTTGCAGCTTAAAAAAGGGATTTTTCTTCAGGCTTGCAAGAGATGAAATCGAAAATTGTCCTTCTAAAACGCCCAAAATCTGCCTTAAATAAACACCAACAGGGGATAGATGTAAAGGAAGACCTGCCGAGTCATCAATTTGGATATCAAAACGTTTTAATTCGTTAGACACCATACGGGCTAAAGTTCTGTCTGTTGTGACAAGAGCTGCTGTTTTTTCAGGCGTTTCCAAAACCTCTTTTAAGATGAGCGCAATAATAATGGCTTCTTCAAAGCTGTCCTGAGCTTCAATCAGTTTTATTCCTTCAAGTGCCTCTTTCAAATTTTTATCATTATTTCGCCAACAAGCTGTTGTCTCTGCTTGCCTCATTACTTCAGAAACCAATTTTTCTCTTAAAATATTATCGCTTTGCGCCACATCATAAACATCTTCTCTCTCAACATTCAAAGCCTTTAAAAGTTCTTTTTTTTCAAATTGCGGATGTGTTTCGCTTAAAAGATTGTTCCACTCGTCGTCCGAAATATGACGATCTAGCCCATGAAGATAAATCTCACCGTTTGGCATTTCAAAGACAGTTTTTAATAGTTTTTTCAGAGTTTCAAACGGCGCACCCACACCGGCGGCAACGATTTTTTTGTTTTTGTTATCTTTTAAGAAGCTTTGAGCTTTTATCTCAAGAAGTCTTCTCGTTTTATCAGCACCGTCAATCATGTGGTTTTCTTTTAAGATGGAAGGCCAAAAAGATGTTACAATTTTCAAAAATTTTAACGTTTCCTGCCAGTGCGCTGCATATTCTGAAGGTACAATATTTTTCAAGTTGTCAAATGAAATATTTTCCAGATAGGTTGTGTCAATCAGTTTTCCTAAAGCTTCTGCAAGTGATAAGCTCTGCGCAAGTGAAATATCTTCAATATTATACTCGCTTTTTTTGGAAGCAATCATCTTTGCAAATAAAAAACATCGCTGTTCGTTAGAAATTGCGGCCGGTAAATCTTCTTTCGTTATATCTTCAAAAAAGATTTCATCTTCATTTACGTCTTGAACCGGTATAATTTTCGGCAACAAAAACGGTGTTAAACCGTTCTCTTGCAAAAAAGCTTCTTTCAAATTCTGGCAAGAGCGCCTGCTTGGCATTAAAAAAACAACATCAGAAAGTTCCAAAGGTTTATCTTTATATTTTTCCAAATATCTTTGCGCCATCACCTTTAAAAAAGGTGCACCGTACGGAATATTATAAATTTTTGAGCTCATTTATAAACCTTTTTGTTTTAAATACGTCACAAATTTATGCAACGCCTCTCCACGATGAGAAATTTTGTTTTTTACCTCTGAACCCAGCTCTGCAAAAGTTTTATCATATCCGTTTGGAATAAAGACGGGATCAAAACCAAAGCCGTTTTTTCCTTTCGGCTCAGAACTGATTTGACCGTCAACACGACCCTCAAAAGCCTGATAATTTCCGTTAGGATAAGCCAACACAAGCACACATGAAAAATGCGCATTTCTGTTCATAGAGTGTGTATTATTGATTTCATTAAGTAATTTTTCCATTGCTTTTTGAAAATTTCTGTTTGGGGCATACCGTGCCGAATAAACTCCCGGCCGATCATCTAAAGCATCAACACATAGCCCCGAGTCGTCAGCCAAACAAGGCACATTTTTAAGCTTTGAAATGGCCAAAGCTTTTAATGCAGCATTTTCTTCAAACGTAGTTCCTGTTTCTTCTATCTCGGGCAAATCTATTTCGTCTGACCCAATGACTTTAATGCCTAAAGACTCTAAAATCTGCCGTATTTCAGCAATTTTCCCCTGATTATGGCTTGCAAAAATAATCTCATTCATTTCAGTTCCTAATCACTTGTTTTTGATATTCAATCAGTTCGGATATACCTTTTCGTGCCAAACTAAGAAGTTCTGAAAAATCGTCCTCACAAAAAGGTTCCCCCTCTGCCGTTCCTTGAATTTCGACAATTCTCCCGTGTTCTGTCATCACAAAATTTGAATCCACATCAGCCGAGCTGTCTTCGTTATAATCTAAATCAAGCAATTTTTCTCCACCTGATATACCACACGATACGGCAGCGATAAATTCTTTAATCGGTAGGCGAGGTAAAAGCCCTTTTGACACCATTTTCTGGCAAGCAAGATAAAGCGCAACAAAAGCTCCGGTAATGGAAGCTGTGCGTGTGCCACCATCAGCCTGTAAAACATCACAATCAATCATAATTTGATAACCTTTAAGTTTTTCAAGATCAACAACAGCTCGCAATGCCCTGCCGATAAGACGCTGAATTTCATGTGTTCGACCGGAATTTAAGCTCTTTTCTCTTGCAACACGGGTAAAAGTAGAACGCGGAAGTAGTGCATATTCTGCGCTTACCCAGCCTTTATCTGCATCTTTAAGCCAATCGGGCAGATGCGTATCAACGCTAGCCGTACACAAAACGTGTGTATTTCCACACTTAATAAGGCAAGAACCTTCTGCATACGCATTGACATTTTTGACAATTTCGATCTTGCGAAGCTCATTATTTTTTCTTTGATTTCTTAACATGTTTTCTTTTCCTCTAAAAAAGCATCAAGAGCTTTAAGCACACGATTAACCGTATGTTCCACTTTTTCATCTTTTGTCTCAACGATAATATCGGCCTTCTCATAATAAGGATATTCTTCTTGAATGTAATTCTCAAGCTTTTCCTTAAATGTATAATCTGAACCCTGTAAAAATGGTCTGCGTTTACGTCCTGCCGTACGATGATAAAGCGTATCAATATCTGCTTTAAGCCAGATTGTAAGGGCGTTTTGTTTGGCTAAATCCCTGGTTTGCTTTGCAACAAACGAACCGCCACCTGAAGCCAAAACACAGGGATCACCAGAAAGCAACCTTTTCATCACGCGCATTTCTCCAGCCCTGTATTCGTCTTGACCAAAACACTTGAATAAATCGATCAAAGACAATCCGGAAGCTTTTTCAACTTCTCGATCGCCATCAACAAACGGTAAATTAAGCCGATTTGCAAGTCTTTTTCCTACGCTCGTCTTACCACTTCCCATAAGCCCGACGAGTAAAATGATTTTATTTATATTTTTTTTCATTTTTTAACGCTTCTTTTAATAAAATTATGCAATTATCATACTTACAATAAAACGACATATCAACTATTTTTAGAAGGTATTCTACCATGAAACAAAAAAATTCCAAATGGCTCATTTATATTGTTCTTTTTTTGCTGTTAGGCGGTGTTTTTTATTTCAGTGTTCACGACATTACACCTGTTTCAAAACATATTGAGAAAGAAATTTCAATTAATATTCGATAAGAAAAATGGCAAGTGTACTTGAGCTTTTTTTAGATAAAATATCAGCAGAAAATGGTGTATCTCTTTCGACGATCAATGCCTACAGCAAAGATTTGGAGCAATTTCTTTGCTTTATAAATGTTGATCCTTGTTGCATTACCCCTAATCACATTTCTTCTTTTATCAAAAATCTTACGGATAAACACTTTGCAGTCAAAACATTAAATCGAAAAATATCTGCAATCAGGAGTTTTTGCAAATTTTTACTTGAAGAAAAAATGATCGCTCAAAACCCCTTACCCGACATCACAATGCCCAAAAGAGAAAAGCTTCTGCCAAAATTTTTAAACAATCAACAAATTGAACAGCTTTATCAAAAAGCAATTTCTCACAACAATAATGCTTTTAAGCGTATCGGTGTAATCATAAAATTGATGTTTGCAAGCGGTCTGCGTGTTTCAGAAATTGTTGAAATTCCTCTTAATGCCATCAATCATAATAAAAAACAAATTACAGTCAAAGGTAAAGGAGCTAAAGAACGTATTATATTTTTCAATGAAGAAATAAATACTTTTTTGTTTGATTACATCAATAATGTACGCCCCTTTTTCCTAAATAAAAAACGAACCTCCCCTTTTTTGTTTCCCTCGAAAAGAGCCGCCAAAGGACACCTCTCCCGCGATGCATTTTTTAAGGACTTAAAACTCTTGGCTGTTGAGTGCGGATTTTCACCGACAAGCGTTTCGCCACATGTTTTACGTCACTCTTTTGCAACAAATTTGATCAACCATGATGCTGATTTGCGTTCAATTCAAAAAATGCTGGGACACGAAAACATTGCTACAACTGAAATTTATACGCATATTACACATCAAAAAATTATCAATTCGGTTTTTGAAAAACACCCCTTAAACAAAAGGTCAAATCCATGAAATTAAAAAAAGACATCATCAATCACGAACGCTCATCTCAAGGGCTCAAACTGTTTTCTGAGCAGACGCAAAATTTGCTTCAAGATTTGATTGGTAAAAAGGGAGTTACTTCTCTTACAATACTCAAAAACTGGAATCAAATAGTCGGCGAAGAACTCTCTGCGCAAACCCTTCCTGAGCGAATTGACTTCAAGAAAGACTTGCACACAAACGGCACACTTTTCATTATTGTTTCTTCAGGGGCTTATGCTCTAGAAATACAACACAAATCCCCTCTTATCATAGAAAAAATTAACACATATTTCGGCTATCAGGCTGTTGAACACATTAAAATCATACAAAACGCACAGTTTTTTGAAAATAAACAAAACATCAATGTTGCGGATATTAAAAAGAAAAAGCTTGTAACAAAAATGGAAAAAACTTATATTGACAGCATCATAGAGCAAATCGCTGATGAAAAATTAAAGGAAAAAATTAGCTCACTTGTCAAAACATATCTTCACGGGTAGAAAGGAGTCGTCATTTTGGAAAAGTGGATACATCGCGTCAGTTTTATTGTTTCATTTGTCATTGTGTATGTCTTTTTGGCGTATGGTTACCTCTCTTTAAAGGGTTTTGTTTATCAAAACGGTACTTTTGAGCTTGTTAAAAAAGCAGAGGCTGGATTGCTTGATTTTAATCAAAAAAAAGAAGATAAAGAAAAGCCATCTTCTTTTGTTTTAGCGCGCAATGTTGCCTTAAATCTACCACAAACCATTATTGCAGGCTCTGCCGATGCCCCTCTCACAATTTTTGAATTTTCTTCACTTGCCTGCACACACTGTGCCGACTTTCACTTAAATGGGTTGCCAAAGCTTCAAAAAGAATTCACCTCCAAGGGTAAAGTTAAAGTTTCTTTCATTCATTTTCCGCTTGACAGGCGCTCCATGCAAGCAGCCATGCTTGCCGAATGTGTCGGGCAAGAAAAGAAAGCTGATTTTTTAAATTTAGTATTTTCAAAGCAGCGTGAATGGGTTTTATCAACCGAACCGGAAAAAAACTTAATTAATTATGCCGTTATGAATGGCATTAGTGAGCCTTTTGCCAAACGCTGTCTTAAAAATGATGATCTTGCCAAAGAAATTATTTCAAATCGCCAAGAAGCTATCGATAAGCTTAAAATTGAAGGAACACCGGCATTTTTGATTAGCACTGAAAATAAAAATGAGATTATTTTTGGTATTTCAAATATAAATGATTTTAAGAAGCATTTAGCTGACCGATTAGATGAGGAAGCGGCTTTGGTACAGACAAAAAAAGAAGAAGAATAGATGAAAAAACCTGCTGATATCAAAAGTATGGAAGAAAAAATAGAGGCTTTAAAAAAAAAGCAAAAGCCCACGGAGTCTTCTGTAGATACATCTTCTTCTATCGGCGCGGCGACAAAAGGTTTTCAACTCAGCATTGAACTCATTTCTGGCGTTTTTATCGGTGCGGCCATTGGCTATTTTTTAGATAGTGTTTTTTCTTCGTTTCCATGGTGCCTTGCTGTTTTTACCATTTTCGGCGGTGCGGCCGGCATTTTAAATATGTACCGATCGGCAAAAGGGGAGCAAAACTGATATGTCAAACCCTTTGGAACAATTTGAAATTAAAGATTTGTATCCTGTAAATATTGAAGGATACGATATTTCTTTTTCAAATTCCGCACTCGCCATGAGTTTAACGGTTTTTGCCATCATCATCCTCTTTGCATTTTGTTTAAGAAAAACGTCACTTATACCCAACCTTTCCCAATCTGTGCCTGAATTGTTGTATGAATTTATCTATAATCTTGTTAAAACAAATGTCGGCAAACAAGGCTTAAAATATTTTTCATTTATATTTTGCCTCTTTTTATACATTTCTTTCGGCAATTTACTTGGTTTGTTCCCCTATAGTTTTACGTTCACATCTCATGTTGCAGCTGTGGGAGCGTTATCTCTGCTGGCGCTGTTGTTCAATATTTGTGTCGGTGTTTATAATCGAAAATGGGGATATTTTCGTACATTCCTACCCAAAGGAATTCCTTATGCACTGGCACCGCTTGTTGTGCCGATTGAAACGATTTCGCTTCTTTCAAAACCTTTCAGCCTGACTGTTCGTTTGGTCGCCAACATGACCGTCGGACATATTATGCTTAAAATTCTGGGTGGTTTTGTTGTCGCTTTAGGGGTTTTGGGCATTGTTCCGCTCATTTTTCAATCTCTTATTATTATTTTTGAAATGTTCATTGCAGTTTTACAGGCTTTTATTTATACTGTTTTAAGCTGCATATATTTAAGTGACGCTTTGCGTTCACACTAACTTTAACTTTTTTTGAAAGGATATAAAAATGGAACCGATAGCTTATATTTCTGCCGCGATCTGCGCTGTATCAATGGTTGTTGCCGCTTGGGGTGTAACCAAACTTTGGACAACAATGATTGAAACGGTTGGCCGCAATCCTCAAGTCAAAAAAGACGTTGATATTTATGGCTGGGCGGGCTTTGCTGCCATTGAGGCTATTGCTTTGTATGCACTGGTTGTTGCGCTTGTGATTTTAACCGGCAAATAAAAATGCCTCAGCTTGAGCCTTCGACATACCTTTCTCAAATTTTTTGGCTGACAATTACGTTTTTAAGCCTTTGGTTTGTTATGTCGTGGTTTTTTTTACCACGTATTAAAAATATCATTGAAGAACGTCAACAAAAAATTGAAAATTATATTCAAAAGGCTGAGAAGATAAACAAACAAGCCCTTCTTTCACTAGAGCGTTATGAAAAATCTTTGGCGCAAGCCAAGCTTGATGCCGATCAGAAAATTGCCGCTGAAAAATCAAAATTAGATGAAGACATTGCAAGAAAGACAATCGAATTAAATGAGATGTTAGCGTCAAAGATTTCTCAAAACGAAGAACTTTTAAAAAGAGAGCGAGCTGAAACGCTAAACGCTATTGACGAAGTTTCTTTAAAAATGGCTGAATTGATTTTACAAAAACTAAATTTAAGTCCTGAAGGCAAAAAGAATGTCCGAGACGAGTGAAGAAAATACAGGCATCGAAATTTTGGATGCCACGCAAAACGCTGTCATAGACGCCGTCAATTCTGTCTCGGAAATGATTGAAAAGACCACAGCCGAAAGCACGTTTACGCCATCTGTTGTGAGCGAACCATTCTACCAATCTGCAGAATTTTGGGTCGGTATAGCATTTGTTTTAGTTGTTGTTGCTCTTTTTAAACCGTTAGGTAAAGCTCTCAAAAATCTTTTAATCGCTCGCCGCGAACATATCATCAAATCTTTAAATGACGCAGCCGCTTTACAAGATGAAGCTCAAAAGCTCCTTGCTCATTACGAACGTCAGTTTTTAAACACGCAAAACGAAGTTCAAGAAATTATTGATAAGGCTGGGGAAGAGATGTCGTCTTATCGTGATGAAAAGATGTGTCAAATTCAAAATGAAATTTCAAAAAAGCAAAAAGAAGCGGATAATCTTATTGAAGCGGCAATAGATCGGGCTCGTGATGAAATAAATTTTGCCATTTCTCAAAAAACAATATCCATCGTCACGGAACGTCTCAAAAAAGATTTAAACAAAAAAGACCGCTCAAAATTAATTGACGCTTCAATTTCAAACATCTTAAACTCCCTTTAATTCAAGATTAAATCCTCATCTCTCCACGCCATCAAGCGTGGTCAAGTAGGGATATTCAAGATTAAGCAAGAAATTATTTTTTTCATTTCCATAGCAAAAACGCCTCAAAAACTGAGGCACTAATGTTTTTATGGACAAACCTTATTTATATCTCAACTTAATTGTGTTTCCCACCGGTTTGGATAGCATTTCAGCCTCTTGAACGGTGTAAATGCGTTTACCTTTGAAACCTTTAATTGAGCCGTCTGGATTATAAATTGTGTAGCTACCGTCAGCATTTTTCTCCATCACCGTGCTGCTTCCGTTGCCCTCATCTTGGCTACCTTGACCGGTTCCTTGACCTTCGCCTCCGGTACCATTTATTTCCCCTTCCTCAGCGGGTGTTCCGCCGGGCTCATTTGTGCTCGGTGCCACGAAATTCAAAGCGGCCATAATAGTATTATTATTTCCATATTTTGTATTGATAATACCCTCACAATCACCTGATGTACATGTAATGTTAATTTTTCCGTCACTACCAACTGTTAAGCCTCCGGATTTGGCAAAATATTTTCCCAAATTCTCTGCACTGCAGGTTATATTTGACACATTCATATTTGAAAATGCACCAGTCCCAATACTTGTCACGCTATCGGGAATCGTTAAGCTCGTTACACCGGTCATATATTGAAATGCATAGCTTGCAATTTCTGTAATACCATGATCGATGACAACTTCTGTCACAGATGATTTATCCGGCCAGCTACGATTACCAGACGTCGTTTCTGTACCGATGATATGAAGTTCTTTTTATTTATTTAAAAAACAACAAAAATCGAAACGAGTGTAGAAAACGCCGAATCGTAACAAAAAAAGGTTCCTTTTTTTGTTACGATTCGCCCTTTAAAATATAGAATCCATGGGCTTGGAAAATGAGGCTAATACGCCGCAAATTTTTGACGCCGTGTACAAAAAACAGTACACAAGGAGAAAACTTGCAAGTAGTAGCCCATTATACAAGCCCTCTTATACGCGTTTTTTTTCTTTGAAAATTGAAAGCACAATCCCCCCCGTCAACATCAACATCGTAAAGATGAGTGATTGCCATGTCTGAACTTCAAAACCAAAATGTGGTGCAAAAATCTTAAGACCAATAAAGATAAGAATAATTGATAAGGCTGGTTTTAAATAAGCAAATTTATTAACGATAGCCGCAAGTAAGAAATAGAGTGCCCTCAAACCCAAAATGGCAAAAATGTTTGAAGTATAAACAATAAACACATCTTGCGTCACAAGAAAAATAGCAGGGATGCTGTCAAAAGCAAAAATCACATCCATTGTTTCAATAATAAAAAGCGCAAATAAAAGCGGTGTAATAAGCCATTTACCGTTTTCTTTAACTATAAAATGCTCACCTTTAATTTCGTGCGTCACATGAAAAATTCTAGACATCCATTGATAAATTTTTGTTTCTTTGAAAGGTTTTTCTTCTTCCTTTTGGAACAACATATGCGCACCGGTATAAACCAGAAAAACAGAAAACACATACAAAACCCAATGAAATCTAGACACTAATGCTTCGCCTAAAAAGATCATCACGCCACGCATCACAAGAGCACCCAAAATACCCCAAAAAAGCACGCGATGCTGGTACTTTGCAGGCACGCCGATTGCTGAGAAAATAACAGACATTACAAAAATATTGTCAAGCGACAAACTTTTTTCCAAGAGATAGCCCGTAAAATAAAGCATACCTTTGTCAACACCTTCCTCATACATCACAAAAAAGCCGAAAACAATAGCGATAACAATATAAAAAATACAAACCCAAAAAGTATGCCAAAAATGCGGTTCTTCATTTTTGCGATTAAACCCGAACAAATCCAGAACCAAAAGCACCACAACTGAAATCCCGAATATCACCCACATCATATTTTGCGATAAAACGGCATGTGTGTTTGAAAGCAAACCCATCTTTATTTCTCCATGTTCCATGTTGTTTGAATAATGTCTTTAATGTCGATATATTTTGGAGTCCAACCTAAAACTTCCCGTGCCAAATCAGATTTTGCGACCAACTTCGCTGGATCACCCGGGCGACGCGCACCATACACATATTTCAAAGGCTTTCCAACAACCTGCTCTGTCGCTTCGACCATTTGTTTAACAGAAACAGAAAATCCCGTTCCTAAGTTCAAAATACGCGATTCGTTTTTTTTCATCAAATAATTAACCGCTTTTTCATGCGCTGTTGCCAAATCCGACACATGAATATAATCACGCTCACATGTACCGTCTTGAGTATCATAGTCACAACCGTAAATTTGAAAATCACTACGTTTTCCTGTTGCGACCTCCATAATAATCGGTAACAAATTTTGTGGATTTTTCTCTTTACCCTTCACGCGACCAAGCGCATCATATCCAACAGCATTAAAATATCTCAATGCAACAAAATTAATCCCTTTCAATCTATGATACCAGTCCATCAAATCCTCAAAAAAACTCTTAGTATAACCATAAAAATTAATCGGATTTTTAGGATGTTTTTCATCAACCGGCAAATACTGAGGCATGCCATATACGGCAGCTGAAGATGAAAAAACAATATTTAAAACATTAAATTTAAGCATAGCGTTTAAAATATTCACACCGCCTGCAATGTTATTTAAAGCATAAACATCGGGCTTTTCCATCGATTCGCCAACAGCTTTTAAGGCGGCCATATGTATGACAACATCAATGTGCTGACACATAACCTTCTCGAGAGCATCAAGATTTAAAATATCACCTTCAACAAATTCGGCCTCATGAAACAAATTGATTTTTTGCCCCGTTGAAAGGTTGTCAAACACAACAACTTGGTGTCCTTTTTCTAAAAGCTCTAAAACGACATGGCTTCCGATATATCCCGCACCGCCAACAACTAAAACTTTTGCCATCATTTTTTCTTTCAAATTTCTTTTCTGGATTGAAGTGCCATCTCAATCGTGCCATCATCCATATAGTCAAGTTCTGCCCCAACCGGCAACCCTAAAGCAAGTGTTGAAATTTTAACGTGAAATGGCTTAATTTTTGAGATCAAATATTGTGCTGTAATTTGCCCCTCAACCGTTGCAGGTAAAGCCAAAATAACTTCCGTTACATCATTTGAACGCACCCGTTCAAGCAATTTATCAACATCTAAATCCTGAGGCAAAACACCTTCAAGGGCAGATAAGACACCACCTAAAACATGATATTTACCCTTAAAAAAGCCAGCGCGCTCCATCGCCCACAAATCGGTCACATCTTGCACCACACAAATCGTTTTTGAATCTCTTTTGAGATCTGCACAAATCGAGCAAACCTCTGATGTGTCAAAATTGCCACACACAGAACAAGTCTTAATATTGGCTTGAAGATTTTGCATACTCAAAATCAAAGGCTCAAGTTGAGTCTCTTTATTTTTAAGCAAATGTAAAACAATCCTCCTTGCCGAACGCGTCCCGAGCGCAGGCAATTTTGCAATTTGTTTGATGACAACGTCAATTTCAGATTTTGTCACTTCTTATCTCTTAAAAGGGGATTTTCAAACCACCGAAATCAACACCGCCGGTTGCCTGACGCATACCTTCCTCTTGCATGCTTTCAATTTTTTGGTGTGCATCATTATAGGCGGCCAAAACCAAATCTTCTAAAACATCAACCTCGTCTTTGTTCAAAAGTTCAGGTGAAATTGAGATTTTTTTCATCTCATTTTTACCGTTGAGTGTCAGCTTCACAAGTCCGCCCCCAGAAGTACCTTCTCGCTCCTCAAGTGAAAGTTTTTCTTGGGTCTCTTTCATGCGTTGTTGCATCATCTGTGCCTGCTTAACAAGCCCTTGCATATTAAACATTATTCGTATTCCTCTTCAAAGTTTGTTGTTAATTCTTGTTCTTCATCTGCTTCTTTCTCGTCAGATAAAGTAGCATGTACAATTGTGTCAAATTTAGCTCCCTTAAATTCACTCAATATAGCCTGAACCAAAGGATGTTCCGACACTTTACGTTTATCTTCCTCCTCTTCGTTTTTCTCAATATCGGCAATTGTCTTTGCAACTGCACCGTATTCAAAATCAACCTTCCAATCCCCACCGGTTGCTTCTTTCAAGCTCTCTTTTAAACTGGTCACAAAATCATGTCCAACCTTTTCGCTTAAAACAAGATTGATGATTCCTTCTTCAAATTGTAAAACCGAAACATCATTTTTCAAAGCATAGAGCAAACGAAATCTCTTTGTTTTTTCTAGATAAAAAATCAAATCTTCAAGTGTTTTAACATGGCCGTTTGTTTCAATCTCTCGAACTTTTTCTTGTTTTACTTCCGCCTTCAAAGGTTCGAGATGTTCTTTTTTTAGGGAAATATTTTGTACACTATTTATCGGTTTTTTTTTTAATTCTTCCAAAATTTCAGCCGGCGTTGGAAGATTTGCACTATAAGCAATCCTGATTAAAAGCATCTCAAGGGCTTCATTTGCAAGCGGTGCAGCATTAAGCTCCGTCAAACCTTTAATCATCATTTGCCATATCTTAGATAAAACGGAAATCGGAATGTCTTTTGAAAGCTTCTCGCTTAAAACCCGCTCATTTTCACCCATCAAAGTTGATTTTAAGGTGTTCGGAACAATACGAGCTTTAGCAATCATATGAACAATTTCAATCAAATCTTTAAGAATAATTTGCGGATTTGCCCCATGTTGATACTGCTCTGAAACATTTTCAAGCACTTTTTCAACATGACCACAAGCAAGTTCTTCAAACAATCTGAGTGTCTGAGTACGATCTGCCAAACCAATCATATCCGCAACGGTTTCAAGCTTAATTTTTCCATTTCCCAAGACAATAGCCTGATCAACCATCGAAAGCCCGTCACGCGCTGATCCGTCAGCGGCTTTAGCAATAATTTGCAAAGCCTCTTCATCGGCCTCTATTTTTTCAGCCTTTAAAACTTTATGAAAAAGCTCAAGTAAAGTATCTATATTAAGACGCTCTAAGTCAAAACGCTGACAACGCGATAAAATCGTAACCGGAACTTTTCTGATTTCCGTTGTCGCAAAAATAAACTTCACATGTGCCGGAGGCTCTTCCAAGGTCTTCAAAAGAGCATTAAACGCACCTTTAGAAAGCATATGCACTTCATCGATGATATAAACTTTATAGCGTGCATTAGTCGGCTTATATTGAACCCCCGAAAGAAGTTCTCGTATATCGTCAACACTTGTCCGAGAAGCAGCATCAAGCTCCAAGACATCAATATGGCGACCATTGGCAATAGCTTTACAATTCTCACATTCACCACATGGGTGAATTGTCGGACCGCCCTTACCATCAAGACCCGTGCAATTTAAAGCACGTGCAATCAAACGAGCGGTTGTTGTTTTACCAACACCGCGGATACCGGTCAAAATATAGGCATGGTGTAAACGATTATTTTCAATAGCATTTGTTAAAGTGCGAACAAGAGCATCTTGCCCAAGCAAATCCTCAAAAACTTGCGGGCGATATTTGCGTGCTAAAACGACATATTGCTCTTCCACCACTTTTCTCTTCTAAAGGCGAAGGGGCAAAAACCTCAGCTTTTTTGTTACGGCTGCTTTCTTCCGAACCTGACCGGATTGGCATAAAAGCCGACCCTTTGCCCTTCATTAAACGAAACACCTTCAATATAGAGCCTAGAAAGCTTTTTTTTCAAGCAAAAGTTTTAAGCTATTAACATTTTAGAACATATTAAAATAGTAAGGCACCGTTCGCGCTGGCATCAATTTTGAGCGTACTTCTTCAGCAGATTTTCCATATATTTCAGGCATACTCTGAGAAACAAAATTTTCCTTATTATGTCTTAAAGAAAATGTCTTAGGCGCACGGCTAATTGTTTTAAGTCCCGAGGGTGTCACTTCAACAACATCTAGATTATGCTCATTTGTCCCATCATCAAAAAACCTGAAAGAACCGTTAATACCGATATACCCGTCCGGATTTTCAATCAAACGATAAAGACTTTGATCCGCGTTTCTACTCAAAGCCGAAGCAAGAGCGATACCGTCGTAGGCGTACGAATAAAGCGTATTAGGCGATTCTCCGAACAAATCCTTATATTTTTTAACAAAATAGTCATTATGAACACGAGAAATTGTCGGATAAATACCTCCAAACAAAGTTGTCTCTTTTGCTAAACTCGTATTTTCCCAAACAGAAGTCCCGACAAACAACACATCAGGGTACGAAACATCATAATATCCGAATGTTCCGGCAATAGCCTTAAGACGATTCGATGTTTCTGCAATCAAAAGAACATCAAAATCTTTATTTTGCACCATTTTTTGCACCAGCTCTGAGAATTCAAGAGTTGAAGGCTCGTAAAAACCGATTTTAACGACATTTGAGGCGTTTCTCGAAGCACTTTCGAGTGCCGCTTTAGCCACATTCAAACCGGCAACACTATCCGGTACCATAACCGCAATTTTATGGCGATTTTTCGAGGCCGCATATGAAAGAATTCGATCAATTTGTTCATTAGATAACAAACCTAACGTGTAAACACCGTTTCCCAAAACATTAGGTGAGGTTGAAAACGAAATAATCGGAACCCCTTTGTTTCTAGCCTGAGACGAAATAGCCGAAACCTCTTCAGACATCAACGGTCCCAAAACAAGCTCTGCTTTGGACGATAACGCAGAAGAAAGTGCGGCAATTGCGCCGTCAGGCGAACTCTTTGTGTCATAAAAACGTACTTCAAGCTTCGAATTATTTGTATCTTCTAAAGCCATCATTGCGGCATTCTGCAACCCTTTACCAAAAGAAGAAGCCTTTCCGCTCAACGGAAGGAGCATTGCAACCTTAAAGGAATCTTTCGAAAAATGCTCGCCTTGTATATCATAATCTTCGACTTCAAAAGGCATTTTCTCTAATGAAAAACCATATTTTGAAGAAGGATATCCTTGCCTTTGAGGCATAATCTGATTGCATGAAGCCAAGATAAAAGCAAAAAAACAAAGAGCTATTTTTTTAAACACTTGAATTTTCCTTTAAAATATTCAACAATACCTGTGTTATATCTATTCTAAAAAAAAGAAAAAGTAAAGAGGTATAAAAATGTTACCAAACGGATTATACATCGTTGCAACACCGATCGGCAATTTGGAAGATATTTCAAATCGTGCTCTTAAAACGCTTAAAAACGCGGACGTCATCGCCTGTGAAGACACAAGAGTGTCAAAAAAATTGTTTACCCTCTTAGGGCTTGACACAAACAAAAAGTTTATCTGCTATGAAGACCACCGAGAAGAAAGCGTTGCACAGTCACTTGTTAAAGAAATAAAATCCGGAAAATCCGTTGCCCTCATCAGTGATGCCGGCTCCCCTCTTATTTCCGACCCCGGATACAAACTCGTCAGATTGTGCCGAAAAGAAAACATCAAAATTTATGCAGTCCCCGGTGCTTCAGCCGTCATTTGCGCCCTACAACTTTCAGGCCTGCCAACCAATCGTTTTATGTTTGCAGGCTTCATTGAAAACAGAAAAAAAGCACGCTATGATTTGTTTGAAGAGCTCAAAAACATCAACACGACACTCATTTTTTACGAAACGGCACCTCGCCTTATTACGAGTTTAGAAGTTATGAAAGAAGTTTTCGGCACAAGGCAAATAGCAGTCGCCCGTGAAATAACCAAAATTTACGAGGAGTGCATCAATGGCACGGCAGATGAGCTAATCACTCATTTTAAGCAGAACACGCCCAAAGGCGAAATTGTTTTAATGATTGCACCGCCTCAAAAAGACGAAATTGAAATTGACGTCAAGCACGAGCTTCAAAAAAGACTCAAAACAATGAGCCTTAAAGATGCTTCAGAAGAGGTTGCCGATTTAAGTGGTCTTAAAAAACGAGATATTTACGCATTGGGGTTAGAGCTTAAAAATGAATAAAAAACAAAAAGGACATTTAGGTGAATTTCTGGCGCGTATGTTTTTGCGCTTCAAAGGCTACCATATTATCGAAAAAAACTTCATCACGGGTAAAGGCACCTCGGCCGGCGAAATTGACATTATTGCAAAAAAAGGCAAAACGCTTGTTTTTATTGAAGTTAAAGACCGTCAAACCAAAGAAGCAGCTCTTTATGCCATCAAACCTTCTCAGCAAAAACGCATTTTAAGGGCGGCTCAAAACTACCTTGCAAAAACCAAAAAATACCAAGACTTTGATGTGCGTTTTGATGCCGTACTCATCTATAAATGGCATATTTTACATATTCAAAACGCCTTTTTTTAGCTTGATTGTTCAAAAAAAATATCCTAAAAATATATAACATCATATTTTAAAGGATACCGTCATGAACATTTTTATCAAATACATCAGCCACATCATTTTTGCTTGTGCACTCGGTTATTTTGGCTTGCTTGCCTTTGTCTTTGAAAAAGACCCGATGATCAATAAGATGATTATGGTAATGATCGGTGGTTTTTGGATTCTTTGGATTTTTGCCAAGTCTTTTCTAAAAATTGTTTTTGCCATTGCTCTTTTGGGTGCCATTGTTTTTGCCGGCTATTACGTTGTTCATGCTGAAGAAATTGAGTGCAAAAAGGCAGGCCGTGAGTGGAACAAGGTTGAAAAAGTTTGCCAAGATAAAAAATCCGTGCACGAAAAAATCAAAGGTGCCGTTTCAGATATGATTAAATCCACTTTTCAAAAATGGAAAGAAGATAACATCAAAGTCGAACACACCAACGAGGAAGAAGAATAAATCATTTTTCGCCCGTCCTGTCACTAATCCATTTAACCCGTCGTCTCCCCTTATTTGTAAGGCGAAAGTACCGGAATGTACAAAAAACGTACATGAGGAAACTTTCGTCCTGCAATTTTTGCTTTAGATGAGCCATTATACAAGCTCACAATCATAGGGCTTAGAGAATGAGGCTAATAATAAGTGCTTTTTTTGACGCCGTGTACAAAAATAGTACACAAGAAAAATTTGCAAGTAATTGGCTATTTTACAAACCCCAAAGCCATAGGGCTTGGAGAATGAGGCTAATAATAAGTGCTTTTTTGACGCCGTGTACAAAAATAGTACACAAGGAGAAAAAGCGCTTATTATTAGCCCATTATACAAGCCCCCCAAAAAAAACAATTTGCATTGAAAAAATTTTGCATATATACTTTGCCCGTGTAAAAAATTTGAGGAGACTTTTTTGATGGACTATTCTATTTTTGTTTTGTGGGGCATCATCGGCTACTTTTTGGGCTCTGTCCCGTTCGGTCTTGTCTTGACACGATTGGCTGGTTACGGCGATATACGTAAAATCGGGTCTGGAAACATCGGTGCCACAAACGTTTTGCGCACCGGCAACAAAACCCTTGCTTTACTCACCGTTCTTTTAGATGCTTTTAAAGCAGGTTTTGCTGCTTATCTAGCCTATCATTTGACAGCTACAAACGAATATTACTTTTTAGGGTATGCCACAAGCGTTAATACGGTTGCTTCACTTTTTGCCGGCACATGCGGCATTTTGGGGCATATGTTTCCTGTTTGGCTCAAGTTCAAAGGTGGCAAAGGCATTTCTTCTGCTTTAGGTTTACTCCTTGTCACCTATTGGCAAGTCGGTGTTGTTGCTCTTTTTATTTGGCTTTTCATGGCATTTACCTTCCGATACTCATCATTATCAGCCATCACGGCTGCTGTTTTGGTACCTTTCATCACATTTTTACTGGCACCACCCGTTTATGTTTATTTTTATACATTTGTTGTCGTGCTGGTCTTATTTAAACACCGCTCAAACATCAAGCGTTTAATCAAGGGTGAAGAAAGTAAAATCAGCTTCAAGAAAAAAGTATAACATGCAAAAAAACAACCTTCTTGATTATCTTCAGCTTATTTTAACCGATGATATCGGTCCTATTTCTTTCTACAAATTTTTAGAAAAATACGATTCCGCCGCTGAGGCTTTAAATGCTCTTTCCGCCAAGAAAGAAATCTGTTCAAGAAAAAAAGCAGAAACTGAAATTAAGAAAGCTGAAAAGCAAAACATCAAACTCATTTCTTTTGATGATCCGCTTTATCCTGCACCTTTAAAAGAGCTCAATGACGCTCCGCCTGTTTTATATGCCAAAGGCAATCTTGAGCTTTTATCCTATCCGGCATCTGTTGCCATTGTCGGCTCACGCAACGCATCTGTTTCGGGACGAAAAATTGCTTCTCGCATTGCTTATGATCTCACAAATGCTGATGTTCTTATTATTTCAGGCATGGCACGCGGTATTGATTCGGCGGCGCACAAAGGAGCACTCTACGCTAAAGATCAAAAAGGCCCGACCATTGCTGTTTTAGGCACGGGTGTGGATGTTTGTTACCCTAAAGAAAACCAAGAACTTTATGAACAGATAGCTTCCCAAGGCCTCTTAGTTTCAGAGTTTCCTTTAGGTATTGAAGCTAATGTTTCAAATTTTCCACGCCGCAACCGTATTGTATCAGCTTTGAGCATGGGTGTTTTGGTTGTAGAAGCTTCTTTAAATTCCGGCTCACTGATCACGGCACGTTTTGGCATAGAACAAGGCAAAGACATTTTTGCCGTACCGGGTTCACCGATAGAAAACAAATCGACAGGTTGCAACAAACTCATCAAAGAGGGTGCACTTCTTGTTGAAAGTGCCGATGACATATTGCAAACACTTGCCATCACGCAAAACAGAACACTTAAAACTTTTTCAAACGCAAGCCTTATTTCAAAACCTCTTGACAACGCCAAAAAAGAGGTCAATATTGAGCAAAAATCGAAAAACGCCGTCAAACACGCGGATATCTTGCAAACAATCGGCAGGGCAGGTATTGAAACGGATGATCTGATACGCCATTTAGGTTTAAAAACCGCGAATGTTTTGGTTTTGATAACCGAACTTGAGCTTGATGGTTTGCTTGAAAGAACAAACGGCAGTTTTCTTCGCTTAACAAAACAAGGATTGAGGAATATTAAATGAAACTCGTTGTGGTCGAATCTCCGGCAAAAGCCAAAACAATCAATAAATATTTAGGTTCAGACTATAAGGTTCTTGCAAGCTTCGGTCACATTCGCGATTTACCTTCCAAAGATGGTTCCGTCAACCCTGATAAAGATTTTGATATGAGTTGGGAATTAAGCGTTTCTGGAAAAAAACGTTTAAACGACATCATCACGGCACTAAAAGATGCTGACACACTTATTCTCGCATCTGACCCGGATAGAGAGGGAGAAGCAATTGCGTGGCACATTTTAGAAGAATTAACGGCACGCAAAAAAATCGCAGGCAAAAAAATCGAACGGGTTGTTTTTCACGAAATCACGAAATCGGCTGTTACACAGGCCATAAAAAATCCGCGTCAAATTGATGATAATCTTGTTTCGGCATATATGGCTCGCCGTGCTCTTGACTATTTGGTAGGCTTCACGCTTTCGCCGGTTTTGTGGCGAAAACTGCCTGGTTCAAAGTCTGCAGGCCGTGTTCAATCCGTTGCGCTTCGCCTTGTTTGCGATCGTGAAAATGAAATTGAAAAATTCAAACCCGAAGAATATTGGACGGTTGATGTTGATTTATTAACTTCTAAAAAAGCACTCATCCCTTCACATCTCATCACTTTAGACGGTAAAAAACTTGAAAAATTTGATATCAACACTGAGACAAAAGCGCTTGAGGCAAAAGCCAAAATCGAAGCTCAAGAATTTACTGTCTCTCTTGTTGAACGTAAAAAAGCCAATCGCTATCCTGCGCCTCCGTTTACAACGTCAACACTCCAACAGGAAGCTGCGCGCAAACTGCGTTTTTCGGCCAAGAAAACCATGCAAATTGCACAAAAGCTTTATGAAGACGGTTTTATCACCTATATGAGAACGGATGCTGTCAACCTATCAAACGAAGCAATTAAAGCATGCCGTGATGCGATTGAAAAATATTTTGGCGACTCCTATCTCCCAAAAGAGCCGAAAATATATAAAACAAAATCTAAAAACGCACAAGAGGCGCATGAAGCTATCCGCCCGTCAGATGTTATGAACACACCAAAGAAACTTGAATCAAAATTAGATTCCGATTCGCATAAGCTTTATGAGCTCATTTGGAAACGCACGGTTGCCTGCCAAATGTCACCGGCTGTTTTGGATAAGGTCGTTATTGATTCAACGTCGAAAGACGAGCAAATTCTCCTTCGCGCCAACGGCCAAGTCGTTGCTTTTGACGGCTTTTTGAGGCTTTATCAAGAAAGCAAAGATGACAACCAAGATGATGATGAAAACCGGATTTTGCCAAACGTCAGCGAGGGTGATGACTTAAGCAAAGGTGAAATTAAAACCGAACAACATATGACAACCCCGCCACCAAGGTTTACGGAAGCAAGCCTGGTTAAAAAACTTGAAGAACTCGGCATCGGTCGTCCTTCGACTTATGCGTCTATTATTGCTGTTTTGCAAGAGCGAAAATACGTTAAAGTTGAAAAACTGCGTTTTATTCCTGAAGACAGGGGTCGTATTGTCACAGTCTTTTTAGAAAATTATTTCAAAAAATATGTTGAATATGATTTTACGGCTCAATTAGAAGAATTTTTGGATGACGTTTCAAATGGACAGATGAATTGGAAAAAGCTGCTTACGGGTTTCTGGGCGAAATTTATCAAAAATGTCGATTCGGTTGCACCCCTAAAAGTGTCGGATGTCATTGAAAAAATTGATGAAGTTTTAGCACATCATCTTTTTCCTGAAACGAAAGACGGCTCAGATCCGCGCCTTTGCCCTGAATGTCACAAAGGTCATTTAAGTGTCAAACTTGGCAAGTTCGGCGCTTTTCTAGGCTGTTCAGATTATCCTGAATGTAAATACACAAAACCTTTAACAGATGTCAAAGATGAAGAAACGCAAGATGTTTCCACGCCAAAAGAACAAAACCCGGAAGATAAAATACTTGGCACCTATAAAACGCTCAATATTTACCTTAAAAAGGGTCCTTATGGTTTTTACGTTCAGTGGGGAGAAGACGCAACAGCTTTAACGGAAAAACCAAAACGTGTGGCTTTGCCCCGCAATCTCAAGCCCGACGAACTGACTTTAGAACAAGCTAAAACGCTAATAAGCTTGCCTAAAGACTTAGGAGGCGGGATTGAAGTCAATATCGGTAAATTCGGCCCCTATATTAAACAAGGCACAAAATCGCGCTCTCTAACCGGCGAAGATACAATTTTTAACATAACAAAGACGCGTGCTGAAGAAATATTAAAAGGAGCCAAAGCCAAAGCTGAACCAACAATTTTAGGCAAAAATCCATCAACAAAAGAAGACATTATTTTAGCAACCGGTCGCTATGGTCTATACCTCAAATCCGGCAAAACAAATTATGCTTTACCTAAAGAATTGCGAAAACCTGATTTATCTTTAGAAGAAGCACTTAAAGTCATTAACAAAAAAAATAAAGCATGAGGTCTATTATGAAAAAATCTCTCTTAATGTTCATAACCAAAACAGTATCGATGCACCAAAATTTTAGAGCGAAGTGTTTAAAAAACACACATGAGCGAAAAAATTTACGTACAGACGGAGACTTTTCAGGAAGAACGATGGTCGAGATGCTTGCTGTTTTAGCTATTATTGCTGTCATTACGGCAGGATCACTAGTTGGTTATTCTAAAGCCATGCGCCGCCACCGTTTAAATGAAACAATTTCTCAAGTTGTTTCCATGATGACGAACATTCGTTCTTTTTATGGCAACCAGGACAGTTACGAAAGCTTTGACGCACCGACAGCCATCAAATACAACATAGTTTCACAAGATATGATCGCCACAAAAAGCACATTGGTAAGCCCTTATAAAGGTCGTGTTACAATCACGCTTGATAAAGCCATCACAAACGGACCTGATAAGACGGCATTTGTAATCACATACCGTGATTTGCCTGTTGAAGCTTGTGTATCAATCGCCACAATGGACTGGGGTCTTGGCGAAAAAGTCGGCTTAATAGGCGTATCTATAGGGTCAGGTGAAGGTGAGCCTGATTTTCCGCATAAACCTTCAGAATATTTCATAACAAATAAACAAACAAGGATACTGACAACAAGCGAAGCAGCAGAACATTGCGCAGGTTCTGACCCGAGATCATCCTCAAGCGTTGTCTCTTGGAAATATTTTTAAAAAAACATATAAAAAAACTTCCCCTTGAAGGGGAAGTTTTTCTTTGCAAGATATGATCCTTTATTTATACCTGATCATAAACGTATTTCCTGTTGGTTTAGAAAGACGTGTTGCTTCTTCGACGGTATAAATGCGCTTTTTGATGTAATTGCCTTTGGCTATATCGTCAAATGAAGCATATGTTTTATTTCCTACTTTTATTTTTCCGCTTACAGGATCTTTGGTATATAAAATAATTTCTGGTTTTCTGTAAAATTCACTAAATAAATTGGCACACCTGTCTTTTGTCGTGTCTTGGCAATAAACTTTTTGAGGACTATGTATACCGCAATCTTCACTCATGTCTGTAAGCGAATCCGGTATCACAAATGCCGTCACACCGCTCATACCAGAAAAAGCCTCATCTCCAATACTGGCAATATTACCAAGCGACAGGTTTGTCACACCCGTCATACCTGAAAATACTCGGTTGCCAATTTCTTGTGCGCTGACTGTTAAATCCGTAACGCTTGTGTTATTTTGGAAGCCATTTCGATATAGTTCAGTGACATTATTAATTTCCAGATTCGTCAGATTTGTTAAACTTGAAAATTTATTTGTATCAACACTTCCACCATTATGAATACTCAAGCTTGTCACATCACTTGCAAATTCTGACCATGGCGCAGATTCTACATGATGAAATCCTTGAACGTCAAGATGACCGTCTTCGTAAAGTGTATATTGACAAACATCATCAAAGTCGCCGCATTCTCCGCTTCGAACAGCAGCACCGTGACCTGCCGCCCATACACTCCCGGCAAAAATGATTGTGACCATTAAAAACGCAAATAAAAAAGGTTTATTCATATATTTTTCTCCTATTAAAAGTGTTACATTTAAAGGAACCTTTTTTTGTTACGATTCGCCCTTAAAAACATATAATTTAACCTGCCATCAATTTAAACCGTCATCGCTCCAAACCGCAGGTTTGGTCAAGCGATCTTCAAATTCTTTTAAAAAATAAACATAAAATCATAGGGCTTGGAGAATGAGGCTAATAATAAGTGCTTTTTTGACGCCGTGTACAAAAACAGTACACAAGGAGAAAAAGCGCTTGTTAGTAGCCCATTATACAAGCCCCCAGAGGACACTTTTGAAATTATTTTTGCTTTAGATAAGCCATTATACGCGTTTTTTACAAAAAACGCGGAGAGCGTGTGCATATAATAAGAGCTTTGAGTAAATGCGAAGGGAGTGTACATAAAGGTACATGACCGAGCATTAACGAAAAGTTCTGTATTAGATGCCAGCTATACGCGTTTTTTTTCTAAAACGGAATATCATCATCTAAATCTGATCCACTCCCTCCCGCAACAGGTGCTTCTTGAGATGAAGTAACATCCCAGCCCGAACCTGAGACTGCAAACGGATCTTCAGATGTTGAAGCCCCACTTTCTTTAGCGTCAAGCAAAACAAGTGTACCGGCATAATTTTGCAAAACAACTTCCGTTGTAAACTTTTCTTGCCCGTTATTATCCTCCCAACGTCTTGTCTGCAATTGACCTTCAATATAAACTTTTGAACCTTTATGTAAATATCGCTCTGCCGTATCCGCAAGCTGTGGATTAAAAATCACCACACGGTGCCATTCTGTTCTTTCCTTCATTTCGCCCGTTGCTTTATCGCGCCATCTATCTGATGTTGCCAAGTTAAAATTCACGATTTTCGCACCGCTTTGCGTATTTGCAACTCTCGGATCTGCGCCCAAATTACCAACCAAAATCACTTTATTGATACTACCGGCCATTATTTTTTCCTTTTAATTAACGTTAATATTGCCCCAAGCCTATTCTAAAATCAGAAGTTTTTCAACCCTTTTGATAATTTCATCAACTGTTATACCAAAAAAGCCATACACATCTTCACCCTTACCGCTTGCCCCAAAGCTTTCCATACCCACTGTTGCATCGGCATATTTATCCCAACCGAAAGTCGTTGCCGCTTCAACCGCGACACGTGGTGCATTACCCAAAACTTTGTTTTGATATTCCTCGGGCTGTTTATCGAAAAGCTCCATACATGGCATCGAAACAACAGCAACATTGACACCCTTTTCTTTGAGCTTTCCCTGTGCCTCAACGGCGAGCATCACCTCAGAACCGGTTGCAATAATTGTTGCATCGCGTTTACCTTCACAGTCGCTGATCACATAAGCCCCGTTAAAGCTCAAATTCTCTTTGGCATCTTTTCTGAGTAATGGTAAATTCTGCCTTGAAAGAGCTAAAATCGAAGGTGTTTTTTCGGATTTTAAGGCAATCTCCCAAGCTTCTGCCGTTTCAACCACATCACATGGACGGAAGGTTAAAATATTAGGCATAGCTCTATATGAAGCCAAATGCTCAACCGGCTGATGTGTCGGCCCGTCCTCACCAACCCCGATTGAGTCATGTGTTAAAACATAAATCACGCGAAGCCCCATCAAAGCCGCCAATCTCATAGACGGCCTCATATAATCCGAAAACACAAAAAACGTACCACCAAACGGTATCACGCCGCCATGCAAACAAAGTCCGTTCATAATCGCACCCATGGCATGTTCTCTGATACCGTATTTAATATTGTTGCCATTATAGTCACCGGCTTTAATCGTTTTAGAATAGCTCGTGAGCGTCAAGTTAGAAGCAGCCAAATCGGCAGATCCGCCAACCATCTGCGCCACATTTTTGACAATCTCCTCCAGACACATTTGAGAAGCCTTGCGAGTCGCAACTTTTATTTGCTCAGCAATCGCTTTTTCTTTTAAGGAATTTAAATTTCTGTTCCAACCAACAGGTAAAACATCATTAATATAATCTTCAAAACCCTTTTCTGCTTGAGCATTTTTAAGCCACAGCTCATACACACTTTGAGAGCGTAATCCCGCTTTACGCCAAGCTCTTAAAGCCTCTTCTGGCACTTCAAAAGGTCCGTATTCCCAGCCTAAATTTTCACGCATCAAAGCAGTTTCTTCTTCACCTAAAGGCGAACCGTGACATTTTGATGTGCCACACTTGTTCGGTGCCCCGAACCCGATTGTTGTTTTGCAAGAAATCAATGTTGGTTTATCAGATTTTTGCGCAGTTAAAATAGCATTTTCAATCTGATCAAAATCATGTCCGTTAATTTGCAATATATTCCACCCCATTGCCTCAAACCTTTTAAGTTGATCAACAGAGCTTGCGTCATCAACGGTTCCATCAATCGTGATGTTATTATTGTCCCAAAAAACGATAAGCTTGTTTAACTTTAAATGTCCGGCAATTGAAGCTGCCTCTTCAGATATCCCTTCCATCAAGCAACCGTCACCTGCAATAACATAGGTAAAGTGATTACAAAGCTTATCGCCATATTTTGCATTAACAATTCTTTCGGCAAGAGCCATACCGACAGCCGAAGAAATCCCCTGCCCCAAAGGTCCTGTGGTCATATCAATACCTTTTAAATGCCCATATTCGGGATGCCCTGCTGTTTTGGCATGAAGTTGTCTGAAATTTTTAATATCATCAAGAGTTATATCTTCATACCCTGTCAAATACAAAAGCGAATATAAGAGCATTGAGCCATGTCCGGCGGATAAAACGAATCTGTCGCGATCAAACCATTTTGGCTCTTTGGGATTAAACTTCAAAAACTTTGAAAACAAAACAGTTGCCACATCAGCCTGACCCAGCGGCATACCGGGATGTCCTGAGTTTGCCTTATTAATGGCATCAACACTTAAAAAGCGAACAGTATTCGCCATCAAAACATTTTCCTGCATCTTATCTTCCTTTATTTTGCTTTACGTTCACTGTCTGCTTTAACGGCATAAAGTCCGGCATACATATCAAAATCATACCTGCCGGCAGGCACAGAAAGCTCCCTGCCCTCATCTGAATAAAACATTTCGAACGAACCCTTTGGCATGCGAACAGCCGCAAAATAAGTCTTCTTGCCCAAAAATCTTACCGGCCCTTCATATGTTTCCAGATAATATGAAAAATGCACATCTTCAACATTGGTATCCGTTAAACGAACAATTTTGAATCTTGGTGAAACGACAGCTTTATCTTTGTCTAACCTTTCATCAAAATAACAGTGCCCGTCATAACCGATCATTTCAATCTTAAATAAATCTTTGCCATAGGCTGTTTGCACGATAGCCTTATCATCTTGCCGGATTTGTACTTTCGGGCAAGCGTTTAAATCTGTATAACCCATCTCATCAGAAGCACATCCTACCAAGGTTAGGCACATAAAAAGAGGTAAGTAAAGTTTCATAACATTTCTCCGTTCTGTTTTTTTTGACTATATCCGTTTATTTTTGATTTGTAAATACGGCAACAACCTCGCTGTGATTAGAATACACAAATTGATCGACAAGAGTAATTTTTTCTAAAAAATATCCTGCATTTATCAGCATTTGAGCGTCATGCGAAAACGTTTCCACATTGCAAGAAACAGCCACAATTCTACTTGGTCTTACCTCTGCAGAAACCTGACAAAGCTCTTTTACCTGCGCTTTTGCGCCGGCTCTCGGCGGATCAAAAACAACAGCCTTAAAACCAGCCAATTCCTCAGCCGTAAAAGGATACAAAAATAAATTCTTCTGACAAATTTCAATATTATGAATCATTTGCTTGTCGAGCGTTTTTTTAAACCCCTTTAAAAGAGAATCACTCACATCTGAGGCCACAACTTTGACACCATCTATTGTAGCCAACGCATATGAAAATGTTCCAATCCCGCAAAATAAGTCAGCAACTTTACCTTTAATACCCTCAAGCCCTTCTTTGACAAGTTTCACAAGCACTTGTTCACCTTCTTTTGAAGCCTGTAAAAAATCCCCCGGTGCCACAAACACGTCAAAATCACATATTTTAATAAACGGCTGTGTTTTTTCCAAGATGGGTTCGGCTTGATAGACATGCTTTTTGCGCCATGAAAACCTGATAAGCTCGTCATGAGCATTTACAAAATCACAAATCGCCACCCTATGCTCCAACTCCAAACATTCAGCTGTTTCCAAAACCACATCAAGCCCGTTTTCAGCATCTAAAACCTGCAAATCTCCACTTAAAATCCGCACGGTTTCAAATTTTTTTGCTTTAATTTTTTTTGTAACCTGAATATCACAAAGCGTTTCCAAAAATTTTATCAAATCGGGCAAAATTCGATTGATTTTATCTGTCAGCATCAAACAATTTTTAATATCAACAATTTGAGAGCTTTGAATCTCGTTAAATCCGAAAACAAGCTTATTTTTCTTTACTGTAAAAGCAAAAGCGGCACGCCTTCGTGATCCATCGTTTAGAAAGATAGGCCTTTGCCAAACAGATCTCAAATCCCCCAACTTTTCTTCTAAAAAATCTTTAACTTGCTTTTCTTTTTTTGCCTGATACGTCTTAAAATCAAGTTCTCGAAAAACACATCCGCCGCAATTTTGATACGCATGACATCCCATTTTCTTTCAGTCCTTTAGTAAATGCCCTATATCCACATCATCAAGAAGCGATATCTCTTCGTCCTCTTCTAAAGCTAAAACAGGATGAATATTTTGCTTTTGTTTAATTCTATCTTGTAAATTTTTAACCGTATCTTTCTCATATTTCTCAACACGGTTACGACCCTTGTTTTTAGCCAAATACATAGCATCATCAGCCATTTTAATCATCATCTCTGTATGATCTGATATACCAGATGCTGCAACACCGATACTAACCGTCCACGAAACAGGCTCACCTTCATCGCTATAAATGACGGCACGTCCAATAGCTTCCCTTAAACGTTCAGCAACAGACACGGCAACCATTGGCTCAACATTATTTAAAAACACAACAAATTCCTCACCGCCATAACGAGCCACCAAATCATCGACACGAAGCGACCGCTCAATTACATGAGCCAACTCCATTAAAACTTTGTCTCCGATTTTATGCCCATATTTATCGTTAATGTTTTTGAAATGATCCGCATCAATCATCAACACGGCAAAATTTTGTTTTTCTTTATGCGCTTTTTTAATTTTTTCAGAAAGTGTTTTTTCAAAATAACGCCTGTTATAAACAGTCGTTAAAGGATCTCTGTCTGCCTGATTTTGCAGGATCTTTTCACGTTCTTTTCGACTTGTAATATCTTGAAAAGCCGTATAAAGAACAATATCACCCTTATATTCAATGACGTTGGCGGAAACCGTCAACCAAAAAGGAGCCGTACCAAACATCGTTTTAACCAAAATTTCAAAATCCTGAACTTGTTTTGTATGCTCCAAACGCTCTAAAAGAAGTTTTCTGTTTTCGGCATCAACAAAAAAATCCTTAAAATGATATCTTGACAGTTCATTAAAATTCATTTCAAAAAGCTTTAATGCGTTTTGATTTGCAAAAACAATCACATCATTTTTCAGTTTCGAAATCACAATCGGAAAAGGTGATGAAGCAATGACGTTTTCAACATCATCAGATATTTGTTTTAAACGCTCAGCATTCAAATTTTTCTCATTTTCATTATATTCTGCAAGCATCACAAAATACGAACAAGCCAAAATAAGCATCAACGAAAGCGTAAAAACAAAAGAAAATTGAACGCCGACAAACAAATTAAGTGCCATTTGTTCAATTAATCCAATCACACAAAAGGCAGCCATAACGGCACCTTGGTTTTTTTGCAAATTTGGCTGAGAAATAAAACTTAAAAAAAGATAGATCAACCCAATCATTGGCAAAACAAAACGTACGTTTTCCTCAAGTTCGACACTATCCGCCACAAACACGGCAAACAAACTTACCGCAAGACCGGCACTCACAAATAAAAACATTACATGCACAGGTAAATCTTTTTTGAGCAATATCTGAGAAGAAGCTTCCAACAACAAAACCGTTGCACCTACTGTCAGAAAGAGCCTTAAAAAAACAAGTACGCTGATAGAAACGCCACTTTGAACAAAAAACGAATACCTGTTATAAAAAAGAGCTGTCAAAAAAAACATAACAAGCGCAAACCAAAGATCTTTCAAACCTTTCACATATTTAAGAGGCAAAACGCTCCATGTCGCAACGCCCAAAAAAGCCAAAGCACAAACGCCAAACAAAAATGTATTCAAACTTTCAAAAAAACTCAAAAAGAACATTTCTTTCGTTCCTTTGTCAATATACGTTCCTAATCAACAGGTTTAATATGCCAAATCTTTTTAGCATATTCCATAACAGCTCTGTCAGATGAAAAATAGCCGACACGAGCCACATTTAAGATAGCTTTTTTAAACCATGTTTCCTTTTTAAGATATTCTTTTTCAGCCTTATGCATTACCTTGTCAAAGTCTTGTAAATCTGCCAAAACAAAAAAGAAATCACTACCCATCAGGTTGTCATAAATCGGCTTAAACAAAAGCGCGTGATCCTTTTGGCAAAAAATATTTGAATTAAGGGAATTAACGATACGCTTGATATATTCCGATTCTTCATATAAAGCGCGCGGATTGTAGGTTATACGCTGAGCCCTGATTTGCTCATCTTTAAGCCCGAAAAGATAAAAATTTTCGGCGCCGACTTTTTCCCTGATTTCAATATTTGCACCATCATATGTTCCAACGGTCAACGCCCCGTTTAAAGCAAATTTCATGTTGCCCGTACCTGAAGCCTCAAAACCGGCTGTTGACGTTTGCAAACTAATATCTGCAGCCGGCATCAATTTTTCAGCTAATGATACCTTATAATCGGGCATAAAAATAACCTTCAAAGCCCCATTAACGCGCGCATCATGATTGATCACATCAGCAACATTATTAATCAGCTTAATAATCAGTTTAGCATAAGTATAAGCAGGTGCCGCTTTGCCGGCAAAAATATAAGTCTTTTTTAATTTCGGGTGAACATTGTCGTTAATAATAGAAAAATAATCCCCGATAACTTGCAAAATGGTTAAAAGCTGACGTTTATACTCATGAATACGCTTTGCATGAACAATATAAACACTGTCCGCATCTACGACTTCACCTGTCGTTTTAAAAATCTCAAAGGCAAGTTTTTCCTTGTTACTCTTTTTAACATCAGCAAACTTTTGAATAAATTTCTTATCTGTCGCAAACGTCTCCAGTTTTCTAAGTTCGTCCAAATCTGTAATCCATTTTTCACCAATCTTGGAAGAAATTAAATCGGACAAAAGCGTATTTGCATGCAAAAGCCACCTGCGAGGTGTAATACCGTTTGTAATGTTGATAAATTTTTCCTTATAAAGCTCATAAAACTCCGGCACCAAAGCTGTCTTGATAAGCTCGGTATGAAGCTTAGCAACCCCGTTAACCGAAAATGAGCCGACAATCGAAAGATTTGCCATACGAATAACTTGTGAATCACCCTCGCCCGAAACAATTGAAACCCTATCAAGCTTAGCTTTGTTGTCACCGAATTTTGAGCGTGCAAATTCCATAAACCGGCGATTAATTTCGTAAATAATCTGTAAATGTCGCGGCAACATCTTGCCCAAAATTCGAGAGGGCCATTTTTCCAAAGCTTCCGGAAGAAGTGTATGGTTGGTATACGCAAAAATATGTGTTGTAATGCTCCACGCATCATCCCACTCTAAGCCGTACTGATCCATCAAAAGCCTCATCATCTCGGCAATCGCAAGAGCTGGATGCGTGTCATTTAACTGGATACAAACATATTCCGGCATTTTTTTAAAATCGTTACTCTTTTCTAAGAAACGGCGGATAATGTCTTGTACGGCACACGACACAAAGAAATACTGTTGCAAAAGGCGCAAATGTTTGCCCTCTTCAAAGTTGTCAGACGGATACAAAACCTTCGAGACCGTTTCTGTTTTGATTTTGTCTTTCACGGCTTCCATATAGCCGCCTTCGTTAAAAATTTTCAAATCAAGCAATTCGTCCGTCTTTGCCGAAAACAAACGCAGATAGTTGACAGATTTTCCCTTATATCCCACAATCGGAAAATCATAAGGAATACCATAAATTTTGTTTGTATCCACCCAAGAAAAGTAGGTGCGTCCGTTTGTCGCGCGATAACTTTCGACTCTACCTCCGACAGGAATCGTTACTTTACGGTCATGCCTTGGAAATTGCCATGGTGATTCTTCACAAAGCCACGTATCAGCCTGTTCAATCTGCCAACCGTTTTCAAACTTTTGCTTAAACAAACCGAATTGATAGTTAATGCCATACCCAAAACCGGCCAAACCAAGTGATGCCATCGAGTCCAAATAACAAGCGGCCAAGCGTCCCAAACCGCCGTTACCCAAAGCCGGATCATATTCTGCATCATAAATATCACTCATTGAAAGGTTTGGCATTCCCTCAATTTTAATTTCCTGAATAAGTTTAAATAAATTGAGATTATGCAAATTGTTTTCAAGCGACCGCCCCAAAAGATACTCAATGGATAAGTAGTAAACACGCTTTGAGCCCACTTCGTTATACCGTGAAATTGTACGATACATATTGTCAAGTGCAAATTCACGAACAGCAAGCGAAATAGCCTGCAGTGTTTCTTCTTTTGTTAATTCAACGGGACGTTTGCCGATAAAATAACGAATATAGTGCTCGATTGATAGTTTCAAACGTGCTTTGTCAATCTCATTAATACCTTTTTGAACCTTCTTTCCCAATGTCTTATCCTTTGCAAAAATACATTTTGCTCTAATATAAGTTGTATTTGTTTAAATTTAAGTAAATATCTGACCGACTATGAAAGCAATTCACTTCTCATTTTTAGATTGATTTAACCCGTCATCGCTCCAAACCACAGATTTTGTTTAGCGATCTTCGATTCCTTAAAATAAACATAAAATCATAGGGCTTGGAGAATGAGGCTAATACGCCGCAAATTTTTGACGCCGTGTACATGAACGTACATGACCGAGCGTGAAGAAAAGTTCTGTATTAGATGCCAGCTATACGCGTTTTTTTTACAAAAAATGTGGAGAACGAGGTAAATAATAAGAACTTTGATTGAACGCGAAGGGAGTGTACATGAACGTACATGACCGAGCGTGAAGAAAAGTTCTGTATTAGTTACCCGTTATACGCGTTTTTTAATTATATCATCGCCATACCGCCGTTAACATGAACAGTCTGTCCCGTAATGTAGGAAGCTTCGTCGGATGCCAAAAAGGCCACAACGTTTGCAATGTCTTGAGCTTCGCCTAAACGCGCTTCAGGAATTTTAGAAAGCAAATTTGCTTTTACATCTTCTGGCAAAACATCTGTCATCGGTGTTCTGATGAAACCGGGCGCAATCGAATTGACTGTAATGTTACGTGACCCGACTTCTTGAGCGAGGCATTTATTCATCGCAATCATACCTGCTTTAGAAGCGGAATAGTTAGCCTGTCCGGCGTTACCCATCACCCCCACAACAGAAGCAATACCTATTATGCGACCGAAACGACGTTTCATCATCCCTCGGATAACAGCTTTTGAAAGCTTAAACCCGGCAGATAAATTTACATCCAAAACAAGTTGCCAATCTTCATCTGACATACGCATAAAAAGGTTGTCGCGCGTTAAACCCGCATTGTTGACCAAGATATCAATTTGCCCAAACTTTGCTTCAACATCAACAACGAGTTGTTTAATTTGTTCAGCATCAGAAAGATTAGCCACAAAACATTCCACATTTGCCCCCAAATCTGCCTTTAATTTTTCCATCCCTTCTGGACGCATATCTGTCAGGGCAAGCTTTGCACCTTGTGCATAAAGCGTGCGTGCAATTTTATCGCCCAATCCGCCCGAGGCGCCTGTAATGAGTGCAACTTTGTCTGTCAATTGAAACATTTATTTTTTCCTTTCTATAAATTGTTTGCCAGTTCTTCCAAATCTTCGGTTGTGTGAACGGCTGTTGTGTAAATTTCTTTATAAGAACGTTTAAGCATATTTGAAAGCACATTCGACGGACCGATTTCAATAATGTCTGTAACGCCGGATTCCACCAAAAACGCCATAGATTCACGCCAGCGAACCGTGCCCGTGATTTGCGAAATAAGATTTGCAATAATATCTTCTTTTGAAGTGTAAGGCATAGCCGAAAAGTTTGAAACAAGAGGAATTTTTGCATCAAAACTTTTCACTTCGTGCAAAGCATCTGCCATTGGTTTTACAGCCGGCTCCATCAACGGGCTGTGAAACGGTGCACTAACGGGCAACATCAACGCTTTCTTTGCACCGAATTCAGAAGCTATTTCAAGAACTCTTTCAAGCGCTGCCATATGTCCCGAAAGCACGACCTGCCCGTCTGCATTATCGTTTGCCGCCACACAATAAGCTTTTTCGTTTGAAGCCGCCTCTGCCAACGCGTCCACATCTTTAAAAGAAAGCCCTAAAACAGCAATCATACCGCCGACACCCTGCGGCACAGCCCGTTGCATGGTCTCACCTCTTAAACGAAGAAGTTTTGCTGTTGTTTGTAGGTCAAAAACACCTGCGGCACAAGCTGCTGAATATTCGCCCAAAGAATGACCCGCCACATACGAAATTTTATTTAAGTCAACACCAAAATCTTTTTTCAAAACTTCAATTGTTGCCATCGAAACAGCCATAATGGCGGGTTGAGCGTTAACCGTCAATGTCAGCTCATTTTCGCTTCCCTTACTCATCAGTTTAAAAAGATTTTGTCCTAAAGCCTCATCAACTTCATCAAAAACATCTCGGGCAACCTTAAAGTTTTGATACAATTCAAGACCCATACCAATGTGTTGAGACCCTTGTCCCGGAAACACAAAAGCATATTTGACCATAAAAAACCTCTTTTTATTAATTATTTATTGAAGAATTTAGATATAATCTGATTTAAAGTCAAGTTAATATCAGAACATATCAAACAAGGAATAAATGGAATTCTTAAAGAAAATATCGGTTGTCAGCATCTTAAACAAAGGGTCGCGTTTTTACATAACCTCTCTTAAAAGTTTTGCTTATCAAACGTACCAAAACACCGAATGGCTCATTATTGACAACACGGGCCGAAACCTGCTTAGTACTAAAATGGAAAAATACCTTCAAAAAGATGAAAGGATTCGCCTCATATCAAATAAAGAAAGCCTACCCAAACTTGCTGTGTTAAAACAGGTTTTTCAAGAAGCCGAAGGTGATTTTATTGCCTTTTTAGATCCTCAAGACTATTGGGTCAAAGATAAACTCGCGCGCCAAATCGGCTTTATGATGCGCTATCACGCTCCGCTTTCCCACACAAGTTATGCGTTTGCAGGTGACAAATGCAACCTGCTGCCCATCGGTTGTTATCACGTTGAAAAAGAGCTCAATATGCTCAACTATAACATTCAAAATCCGGTCTCAAATTCAACAATCATAATTGCAAAAGACAACATTTTGCTTGATTTTTCAAAGTTTGAAGAAAACGAAATTTTTGATTTTATGATGATATTCCTAAAATGCGGCATCGTCTCATCAGGGCTTACCGACGTGATGACATTATGCAGACCGATTTTTGAAAAAGAAATCCAACAAAAACTCGAAGATCTTATTAAAAAATTTTTAGAAGAAAGCCCAAAAGACACAAATATTCCGTCACGCATATTAGAACACCATGCTTATTCCGCCTTAAATATTGACGGTTTAAAGCTTGATCCAAGTATTTGCATCGGTTATGATGTCATTGAAAGTTTAACACGATTAAAGAACTTTAAGGTATAGATAAAATGTCAAAAAACAAGAAAAAACAGGAAACTAGTTTTCAAAAATTTTTAAAAAAATGCACTGGCTTAATATTCATTTTCCTTGGCATAGCGTTTTATTTGGCAATTTTTTCTTATCATCAAAATGACTTTTCATTTAACAATGCGAAAGACGGCACAGCGCAAAACCTTCTCGGTTTTTGGGGTGCAAGCGTTGCCGACATCAGTGCCGGTTTGGGTCTTGCTTTGCCTCTTTTTATGATTGGTTTTTTTGTTTGGGGTTATAAACTTTTACGCTACGGCACTCTTTTGTTTTTCAAATGGCGATTATTTGCCTTTGTTTTAGGTATTGTTGCGGCAACGCCGCTTTTAAGCTTAATTTTCAAACAAACTGATCGTTTCAAAATCAAAGATTATCCCCTATCCGGAAAAATCGGCAAAAATCTTCTGGAACCACTCAACAACATCTTAAACAAAATAGGCCTCGATGGTTATAGAGACGTTATCTTACTTTGCGTCTTATTCTTAATTACCCTTATGTCTTTTAACTTAGTGGTGGGTCTGAGTTTTAAAAATTGGTACCATTTTTTCAAAAATATTTTCAAAAATATTTTCAAAGCAGTATCTACCTTCATCATTTCCTGCAAACAGCTGAAAAATTTAGTAAAAGGCAAAAAACCCACTTTAAAATCCAAAACTTTATCGCGTATCAGAATAGAGCCGACACTTTCAAATCAATCCGCAAAACAAACACCAAAAGCGTCAACAAAAAGCTCCTCGCCGAAAACAAAACCTCAAGGAAAAACAAACGCTTACCAACTTCCGAGTATTGACCTTCTTACGCGCCCGAAAGAAAAAGGCACCATAGAGATCAGCCAAAAAGAAATGGAAACAACAGCACATAATCTGGAATCTGTCTTGCAAGAATTCGGTGTAAATGGCGAAATCGTTGCCGTTAAGCCCGGTCCTGTCATCACACTTTATGAGTTTAAACCTGTCGCTGGTACAAAAACGGCCCGTGTCATTGGCCTTGCAGACGACATAGCCCGTTCAATGCGAGCTGTTTCGGTCAGAATAGCCGTTGTTCCGGGCACAGATACAATCGGCATTGAAATACCAAACTCAAAACGTGAAACAGTTTGGCTTAAAGATCTCATTGAAGATAAAGCATTTAAGGATTCGAAAAATGTCCTAAATGTTGTTTTAGGCAAGGACATCGGAGGCCAAAATGTCTATGCTGACCTTTCAAGGATGCCACACCTTTTGGTTGCCGGTACGACAGGCTCAGGTAAATCTGTCGGTGTTAACTCTATGATTTTATCACTTTTATACCGTATGTCTCCTGAAGAGTGTAAAATGATTATGGTTGACCCAAAGATGATTGAATTTTCGATGTATAATGACATTCCTCACCTTTTAACGCCGGTCATCACTGATCCAGCAAAAGCGGTTGCCGGCTTAAAATGGGCTGTTTGTGAAATGGAAGAAAGATATCGCAAAATTGTCGATTTACACGTTCGCAACATATTCGGTTACAATGAAAAACTCAAAGAACTCCGTGAAGCCGGCGAAAAACCGACAAAAACAATTCAAGTCGGATTTGATGAAAACGGTCATCCGATTTACGAACAACAAGAAATCGACACAACCCCGATGCCTTTTATCGTGATTGTCATTGATGAAGTAGCTGATTTAATGATTATGGCTCGAAAAGAAGTCGAAGCCGCCATTCAGCGCCTTGCTCAAAAAGCAAGAGCCGCCGGTATTCACTTAATTATGGCGACTCAACGTCCGTCTGTTGATGTTATTACGGGTGTCATTAAGGCAAACTTTCCAACACGTATCAGCTTCCAAGTCACATCGAAATTTGACAGTATGACCATCCTGGGCGACAAAGGTGCCGAACAGCTTTTAGGTATGGGTGACATGCTTTACATGCCGTCTGGCTTAAAACCTCTTCGCGTTCACGGCAGTTTCGTCAAAGACAGCGATGTTGAAGCTGTTGCCGAGTTCATAAAAAAGCAAGGCACACCTCAATACGTTGAAGCCGTCACACAAATTGATGTTTCTGAAGATAAGGGGGCTGTTTTCGATAGTACAGCTATGGGCTCTGATGCAGATTTATATACACAAGCCGTTGAAATCGTACGCACAGATAAAAAGGCCTCCACAAGCTACATTCAACGCCGTTTACGCATCGGCTACAATCGTGCCGCATCTTTAATTGACCGAATGGAAGCCGAAGGTATTGTCGGACCGGCAGACCATGTCGGACGCCGTGAAGTCCTTTAAGTTAAGACACCTTTACAGTGCCTCAATATCGCCTTTTTGTTGATTTAAGTAAAACTCAGAAACAAAATCTTGCAGTTTATCTTCGCTTAAAGCTTTTCGTAGACCCTGCATCAAACGTTCATAATAACGAACATTGTGCCATGTTAAGAGCATCACAGCCAAAACCTCATTACACTTTTGCAGGTGATGAATATACGCTCTTGTATAATTTGTACAAAGCGGACAATCGCAACCATCTTCTAAAGGCCTCGGATCTTCTCTGTGACGAGCGTTTCGAATATTAACCGTACCATATTTTGTAAAAGCTTGAGACGTACGTCCTGAACGTGTCGGCATGACGCAATCAAACATATCAACACCACGCAAAACAGCCCCGACGATATCATCTGGCCGGCCGACCCCCATCAAATAGCGTGGCTTATCACAAGGCAACATCTCAGGGGCATAATCGAGCACTTCAAACATTTTTTCCTGCCCCTCTCCAATAGCAAGCCCACCGATAGCATACCCGTCAAAACCTATTTTTTTCAAAGCATCTGCCGATTCTTCACGCAGATCTTGATACACGTTACCTTGTTGAATACCGAAAATACCATAACCCTCGCGATCAATAAAAGCCTTTTTGCTACGCTCTGCCCAGCGCATAGATAACCGCATCGAATCCTCACAGCGTTTATAAGAAGAAGGATACGGTGTACATTCATCAAAAGCCATCGTAATATTCGAATCAAGCTTATGTTGAATTTTCATCGATTCTTCCGGACTTAAAAAGAATTTTTTTCCATCAACGTGCGATTTGAACTCGACACCGTCTTCAGAAATTTTTCTCAACCCCGATAAACTCATAACCTGAAATCCACCGGAATCTGTCAAAATCGGCTTATTCCAATTCATAAATTTGTGAAGACCGCCCATTTTTTCAACCAAATCCGCCCCGGGACGAAGCATTAAATGATAAGTATTACCAAGCAAAATTTCGGCACCTGTTAAAGCAACCGATTCGGGCATCATGGCTTTAACCGTACCGCACGTACCGACCGGCATAAAAGCAGGTGTGTTGACAATACCATGCTTTGTATAAATTTTACCAAGCCTTGACTTTCCAGAGGTTTTCAATATTTCAAATTTAAGTGCCATTTTACTCTTCCTGATTTTGCGGTATAATTCGGCTCCCTTCTGGGATATCGTTACCAACACCTTTTTTCAGATATCTGCCTTTTATAAAACCTGTTTGCCCGTTGTCAAGCATAATCCTATACCAAGTTTTATCGGCCGTATACCCTGTTAAACGAACGGTTTGCCCCTTAAAAGATTTTGTTAAAACATCAAATTTTTCTGACGGCCCATGCATAATATTTTGCACTGAATTAATATGAAACAGCATTTTATCGTCTGTTTTATCAATGGGAATATTAAAAATTTTAGCACCGACCATATCATCGGCTATTTCTTCACCTGTATTAAAGTGAACCGTTTGATAGTAAACTAATTTTTGTTCATCATAATTAACAAACAATTTTGCGGCAAAAACAATACCGACAAAACAAATCACGGTAAAAACAAAATAAAGCACATTAAAAAACGGCTTTAATTGCACGGCCCGAAGTTTTTTTGCGTCAAATTTTAAGGGTGCCTTTTTAACGGGTGGTAAAAGACGCATAAAATTTTCAATAACCTGCTTTTGAGCCACGTTTGCATATTCTAAAGCCTGAAGAGCAGAAAGATAAGCCAAATCAAGCTTGTTTTCATCATAAAACGCCGCAGCATTATGCACCAAAACCTTAAGATTTTCGACAGAGTTTGATGAAATTTGATCAATGTTGTGTCGCAATGCCTGATAAAATTTATAAGACCAAAAACCCTTCATAAAATTTCCGAAAGTTGTTTTTTTCAAAAAACTTAATGCATCTTCGTATGTACCGATTAAATTTTCTGTTTTAACCTGCCCTTTCTCAAGTTTTTTAATAGCAAAAACACGCAAATAAGGTGTTTCAATACCATCTGCAGATTTATAAGTATTCAACCGTTCAATGCTTGGAAAATTATTACTGTCATATATAACGGAAAGCAGCCTGTATATCGCTCTTTTTTTAGAATCTTTTAAAACATCATAAGCCTTAGAGAGTCTTTGAAACATATCTAAGGCATCCTTTGACTTGTTATGATCTGGATGCCAAAATTTCGCCTTTTCACGATATTGAACCTTCAGTGTTTTTTCATCGGTATAATCATCAGCTTCTAAAAGAGAAAAATAACCTAATGCATCAAAAACCATAATCAGCCTCCATCAATAAGTATTTTTGAAATTTTTTTAATTTGCGCCAAACTTTGACAAACGGGATACCTTTCAAAGAGAGTGATTTTGTTTAAAACACAATCTCTTATTCTTCCGTCCTGAAGAATAACACCCAACAACTTTGGTCCCATACCTATAAATTGTTTATCAGCATTCAAAAGTGTCTTAAAAATTTGCTCTCCTTCGTTTTCAGAAAGAGCGCGATTAATAACAACAAAAACTTTTGCTTCTGTATTTAAATTTTTGATATGTTCAAGCTCTTTATAAGCATCGGTAAGACCGGAAAGGTTAGGCTCAACCATTAAAATAATCATATCTGAAAGTTTAAGAAAAATATTTTTCAATTTGATATTTGAATTACCGCAATCAATAAAAACTTTATCATAATTAACGGCAAAATTTTTCAAATCAAACGCCAAAATCTGCCCACGTCCGACAGGATAATCAATTAAGGGGTTTTCTTTCGAATTTGCGTAGATAACATCAAACCGACCTTTTGTATAAGAAACAATTGCATTATTCAATGTAATTTTGTTTTTGAGCATTTGAACATACAAATCCGAATTTTTTAAATTAAGTTGCCAAGCAATGTTTTCAAGCCCTCCATCAGCATCAAAAAACAAAACCTTTTGCTTTTCAAAACTCATGGTTTGGCTCAGCACACAGGAAAACCATGTTGTTCCAATACCCTTTGTTCCCGAACAAACGGCAATAATATTATTTTGTTTATACCTTAACATATTTTAAATAAAACAAAAATTAACAAAAGTTTCAATCGGTTAAATCCTTTTTAACACAATTTGTTTATAATTCGCTTCAAAAGAGGTAAAAACATGAGTTTAATCAAAAAAATATGTGTTCTTTTTATTTGCTTCGGAGCTGTTAACGCATGGGCGCTTTCCATTTTAAAAGTCAGTGAAAATGCCGTTAACAAGCAACTCATATACACTTCTTATTCTGATTATTTTCCTTTCGGATACAAAACAAATCAAAGAAGCGTTGATACCCTTTCCTCCGTTTTCAAAGATTCTTTGCTTGAACTTTTGCCCCAAAACAAAACCCTAATGAGCTTTAGGCACTACCCCACACTCAAAGATACAATCTATAACTTAAATGATGGCAAAATTGATGTCTTTTTGGGAGCGTTTTACGCAACGGAAAGTTTTAACAATCTTGACTTTATTTTTCCGTCTGTACTTAATAATCCGATACATTTAATCATGGTACCCAATAAAATATCTCAAGTAAAAAAAGCGTCTGATTTAAAAGCCTTAAAAGGAATATACCTTGAAAATGAAATGTTTGGCGACTACATGCTTAAAACATTTCAAAATCTTAACATGACACCTGTTGAAAACGCAGATAAAGCTTATGAAGCCTTGCTTACGGGTCAAGCAGATTTCATTTTAGGAAGTTACTACTATCATTACGCTCAAATTGTTGAAAGAGGCCTAAAAGAATACGTTGCTTTTTCATCAACGCCGCTTTGGAACATGCCGATGTTTATAGCCTTGTCAAAAAACATACAAGACAGAAAAGAAATTCATGAATACTTTAAAAGATTGGCCTCCTCAGATGGCTTGAAAAACACCATTTTAAATCATATAAAAAAACTAATCTCAGAAAAAGAACAACAATCTCTGGGAGTCGTACCCCCAATGTATGTGCGTAAAACACAGCAAAAAGAACAAACACCGGCAGATGAGCCTCTCAAAAGAGGAGAAAATTAAGATGGTCTTGCTTATTCATCACAGCATATCGCCGGAATCACGCAAAGCACGGATTATGATGGCTGAAAAAAAAGTTTTGTTCGTCTTAAAAGAAGAAGAGCCGTGGAACTTATCTCAAGAAATTCAAAAACTGAATCCGGCTCGGGATTTACCTGTTTTTATTTTTGATGGACACATTATTTCCGGAAATTATGCTGTAAGTGAATATCTAGAAGAAGCCTACCCCGATCCGCAGCTTTTAAAAGGAAATTGCAGACAAAGAGCTGAGATGAGAAGATTGTCTGACTGGTTCGATCGTAAGTTTTATAGTGAGGTCTATAAATACATTGTCGGAGAAAAAGTCTTTAAGCGTTTTAAGAGTGGTTTAGCACCGGATTCAAAGGCGTTAAAAGTAGGCATGAACAATTTAAAATACCACATGGAATACATTGATTGGCTTTCAGAACGCAACAATTATTTGGCGGGAAATGAATTTTCCCTTGCTGACATAACGGCGGCGGCTCATCTTTCTATTTTAGATTATCTTGGCGACATTGATTGGGAAGCCTATAAAAATGCAAAATTGTGGTATTCTAAAATCAAATCAAGACCAAGCTTTAAAGAAATACTAAAAGATACCATCAAAGGTATCCCCCCTTCAAAAAACTATCAAAATTTGGATTTTTAACATGAAAAAAACATTTATTCTTATTTGCGTTATTTTCCTTTCCTCTTGCACGCTGTTTTCAAAAGGCAAAGGACAGGTTATTTTTCACTGGGAAAGAACAAACACGGGTGTTGAAAAATTTTCTCGCGACCATTCGGAATGTATGCGCCAAGCAGAAGACTTCAAAATCCTTCCAGACATTAAAAACTGGTTTTACAGCGAAGAAAAACGAATAGATATCCGTGCAGATTGGCACTCAGAAAAAGGTATATGGGCAAGTTATGTACCCTACTGGGGAGCACAACCTTTGTTGGTTAATTCCGTTAGAGATGACCACGATTCCAGCCCGAGAAAATACAGAACCTGTATGGAAAAACGAGGCTACACACACCGCACACATGATATTCCGACCGTAACAAACATTTTTGTTTACAAGCCGCAAGATGTCAATCAGGATGTACCTTTCGAAAAATATTACCGCGGATAAAAATAAATAAGCAGCAGCTCCTTGCTTTTAACGTCATCGCTCCAAACCGTCATCGCTCCAAACCGCAGGTTTGGTCAAGCGATCTTCAAATTCTTATATCTACTCCCCCTTTGATCTCTCTTTTTCTATCTGACTTTTAATACAATCGCTTAAAAACAAAACATAAAATGGTGCATAAAAATGAAAAAGCAGGCACTTTGATGTCTGCCGTTTTTGTTGGTAATGCTTTGCTCGCGGTTTACAAACTCAATATTAGTTGGACCTTCAACGTTTATTGCAATAATTTTCAATAAATCTCTTTTGTATTTCATAAAGCTGGTCAACAGACTTTAAATCTACCCACTCATCTTCGGCATGATACCCTCCACCGCTGTAACTGTGTAAAACAACAGAAGCACCCTTTTTATCTTTCAGCATACCAGAATTAGACATTCTACCATCACGTAAAAAATCTACTTTTTGATTGATAATATCTTCAACGATTTGTTGATATTCTTTGATAATTGGGTTGTTTCGGTCTTCATTAACAAATCCAGTTTCATAACGTATTTCGTAACGTGTATTCCCAACCATACATTTTTTGAGTATTTCGGAAAGCTGCTCGGCATTCATTCCGTTGACAAGGCGAAAATCAAGTTGGGCGACAGCCATATCACTGACCCGATTGATTTGAGACCCGCCGTTGATGGTGCCGATATTTAAGGAATCAACCCAATAATGACGTCCGAACGGTTCTTCTGTGGGCTTTTTATCAACATCAAAATACGGAAAACGTTCTCTTAATTTGTAAATGGAAGCCATCATATAATCGATGGCACTCTTACCCTCCCATGGCAACATTCCTGAGGCACGCTGACCTTGAGAAATCAAGTTAACAAAAACAACATCTTTGTTTTTTTCAACAATTGTTGATATACCGGACAAAGCATCAATATCTAAAATGATTTTTGATTGAATACCTAAATCCTGCACAAAATCCATACTTTTTGCTTCTTGAATTTCTTCATCTGAAGTTAAAACAACCCCCATTTTAATATTTTTACTTTCTTTTTTGACCCAACTTAAAAGCTCTAAGCCGACGGCAACCCCTGTTTTCATATCAAAAGAACCGCGACCTTTTAAGCGTTCGCCATCAATAGTGGGAGTAAAGATTCCTTCAGAGCCCGGAACGACATCAATGTGTCCCAACGACATAATATCAAAATTTCTTTTTTCGCCGTTACTTAAAATTAAAACAGGATTGTTCCCGTTATCATGAAATTCATAATACAAATGATTGTCTTTTGCATACCTTTCGATAAAAGCGGCACACTCTTTAATTTCTTTGTAGTGGTGTGATATTGTTTTAAATTTAATAAGCTTTTCCGCTAAATTGATGACGTTACGACTCATGGGCTACCTCACTTAAAAATATAACATATTTCTTCGATTTGTGTGTTTTTATCTTCAAATTTACGTGCGGCTTCGGGCCAAAGAATACCACCGTTTTTGGTGTAAAAAGAAGAAGCTTTGGCATTATTTTTTAAGGCATACAAATAAAAATCTTCACCATTGATTTGTTGTTTGTATTTTTCTAAAAGCATAGACCCAATACCCTTTTTTTGATTATCTGGTTGCACATACAAAGCGTAAATTTCGTTTTTGATTTGATATGTGTCGCGAGCAGGCCCCGCCCATAAATAACCTAAAATATTTATATCTTCATAAACCAAAACAATGGATGAGGGGTCTTGGATTCTGGTTAGCCAAGCAGCGATTCTTTTTTCATCGACCTTACGTTCGTTAAGGATATCGTCGGCTATAAGGCCTTTATAGGTGTCTTTCCATGTTTCAACATTTATTTGTGCTATAGCTCTTGCGTCTTTAGGTTCGGCTTTACGAATTATCATTTTGAATCTCCTCTAAAAAGCAGTTATCATCGCTGTTGTTGAGCTCGCCATATTTATACAAACTTGAAGCGCGACACCCACCACAACAATTAACAAATTTGCATTTTCCGCACTTTCCTTTAAAGGCGGTTCTTTTTCTTAAAACACCCAAAATCGGCGAATTATTCCAAATATCATTAAGTGATTGTGTTTTGATATTTCCACAACTGACACGAATAAATGGGCAAGGAAGAAAATCTCCGTCCGCCGTAATATATGCAGCAGCAATACCGGCTAAACAACCACCGCAAATGCCGCCTTCCAAACTTTGTTGAAATTCTGCCATACGCTGTTTATCAACCAGAAAACGAAAATGATGAGAGAGGCGAACAAGGGGATTTTTTTTAATTCTTAATACAATATCGGTGAAGGCTTTTTTGAGTTCGTGAGTTGATGGAACCAATCGAAGCAAATCTTTTTTAATGGGAATTAAACAATTAAAAGCGATGGTACAATTTTGTTTTGTGGCATAATCAATCATTAAGTCAATATCATTTAAATTATCTTTATTAATTGTCGCGTACAAGGTAATCGGTATGTGGTGTTGATGCAAAAGCTCAATAGCACGTTCTAATTGAGGAAAATAATTTTTTCGTAAAACACCTGCTTTTTCGGGAACACCATCAAGACTCATTTGTACACCGGAAAAAACCTGACAAAGAGTGGCTTTTTCTTCATCTAATAATGTGCCATTTGTTAATAATGCGACCTCGGGAACACCTATTTTTTTTGCATATTCGGCATATGAAAAAACATTTTTATCAAGCAAAGGTTCACCGCCCGTTAAAACAAGGCGATTGATACCCATTTCGTTTGCCTGTGCAATGATGCTTTTGATATGTGTTTGGTGTAAATCAACTTTTTGGTTTCCGCCGGCATAACAATGGATACAATTGAGATTGCATCTTCTTGTTATTTCTATTTCCAAAATATGTAAACCGCTGTTATTTTCTCTGTATTGCATAAGAATTAAACTCCTCACAATACGGATCTTTATCGAAACAAGAGCCTTTAAGCATGTAAGCCATTGCCTTACAACCACCGGCACAAGTTTTAAACTTTTGACACGTATCACAACCTTTATCTGAACAATCATAATTTCGGAATTGGCATAACATTTCCGATTTTTGCCAAATCTCCAATAAATTATCTTTTAGGGCGTTGCCGCAATAAAATTCTTTTTTCTTTAAGTGATTACAAGGAACAATATCTCCCGAAGCCGTGATGACCATAGTGAAACGGCCGGCCATACAAAAAGGAAAATCCATTTTACGATTTTCGTCAGACATAAACAAGAATGCATGACACAACTGTAATTTGATGTCTTTTTGTATGTTTGATGAAGCAATGTCTTCTTTAAGTTCTAACCACTGTTCCTTATTTAACATCAAATTCTGGGATTCTTTTGAAATAGGAATAAAATCCAACAAATGACATCTCTTGACACCCAATTGTTTTGATAATTTTGCCATAGGAACAACGGCTTTGTAATTTTTCTTTGTGACCACAAGCGTGGTGATGACATTTTCGAAACCGAACAGATTAACCAGTTGGCGAATTGTTTCCATAGATTTTGAAAAAGAACCCTGTTTACCGCGCAGCATATCGTGGACAGCGGGGTCATCGGAATCAATGTTTGTAAATATTTTATTCAGGCCGCTGTTTTTGAGCTCGTTGATGACGTCTTCATTAAGCAAAGATGCGTTTGTTGTCAGCCAGGCATCAATATCTTTGTTTTTTAATTTTGAAATAGCTTGAATAAGAACCCGTTTGCGCAACAACGCCTCACCGCCCGAAAATGAAATCACAACAGGGTTTAATTCTTCAATGATTTTATCTACAAGATAAAGTAATTGTGCATCATCCAATTCGGGGTTTTTAAGAAAGTCATTGTTTTTGTTGTAACAATAACGACAATCAAAATTGCACTTGTTGGTGACGTCAACTTGAACCTTTGTCGGACGCTCAAAAAAATGCGCCAATTCTTGTTGAATAAAACTCATTGAAATGCTTTCTTAAATATAAGCAGGCCAAAGCCTGCTCGATTCTAGTCATAATTTATCAGACAACCTTTTTCCAAAGCTGTTTTCATGGTGATTTTCCATGTATCTTGATTTTCTTTCGCCATTTTATTTCTCCCAATAAATTAGAATGACAGATGTATTCTAACAAAATATTTTTTTAAATCAAGAAAAAATTCTTCAGAACCAATATAAATATTTGATTTAAAAGAGAAAAAGCCCCTTCTCAAGAAAATAAAAACGGTTTAACTTAAAAATGAACGAATCATTGAGTAAATCAAAAAAAATTGATGATTATTAAAAAAAATCGTATATAATCCTTTTAGAAAAAATAGAAATAATTATGAGGTGTTTTCAAATGAAATCAACTTTTCGTGAACATTATGGTCAAAAATTTCGCTTAAACATAGATAAACTACCAACTGCGGCGACGGATAGGCTTTCACAGTTAATGCTGTTTTTCTCCGCCATTCTCGGTGTTATGTTTTTTGTTTTAGGTGCCTATCTCTTAAATATTACGAATTTAAGCGGCACAACAGATTTTGAACAATACATGACTCAATCAGCCATAAAAGTTCATACCCTCATTTCCTCAGAAGCTTTCGGATTAATTCTGCTTTTGATGGGTGTGTCCATTGTTGTTGCTTCAGCCTTTTATGACCTTCGTTTCAAGAAAATTTCCTTTGATGGTGAAAACATAACGGTTAAGGACTACCCTCTCATTGGAAAACCGCATAGCTTTTCCGAAAATATTTCAGAGTTTTCAGGGGTCCGTTTGCGCTTAAAGTTTTGCCAATATGGTCTTTTTAGACGCAATAAATTCATTATTGAACTCTATCACAAAGACCCCGAAAAAATTGTTCCGTTATATATTTCAACAAACCCGAAACACATAAGAACAATCTGGAAAGACTACGCTTTGAAGCTTGACTTGCCGCCTGTCCACATTTCTGAAAAAGGTATGGTTTCTCATCGCACCTCGGACATGGACCGCTCTTTCACCGAGGTTGTTAAAAACTGGAATCTCCCGAAAGACTTTTTACTTGAAAAGACACATTCAAAAAACTTTGTCTGCAAACAAAAAGACAATAAAAAGATGTTAAAGATCTCACGTGTTATCTTAGATTTATACAGCACCTTAAACATCTTAACCATAGTTCTTTTAGGCTCTGTTCTAGCTTATGCGTTTTTTAATCATCACGTCATTATACATTTTATACCTCTAAATGCCGTACTTGTGCTTTACGCGCTTGTTTTAACACTTATCCTATATGCATACCTCACGCTTGTTATGCGTGATATCGTGCTTATTCACGGCAGAAAACTCATTGTTTTCAGAAAAATTTTAGGTTTTGCTTTTCAAGACGCTGTCATTCCGTTTACGGCACTTCGTGGTATTGATATTTTCTTAACCCCAACAACCGGCCGTTACGCCCTAAATTTGATAACCGAACGCCACACAACAACAGTGTTTAACAAACTCTCTGCCGATGATTTGCGCTGGATAAGGGGCTTTTTAATCAGTCAAATAAGCGAAGAAGAATAATGCTTAAAATGATTTGATATTGTAAAAAAATGCTTTATATTAAATAAAACCAATTGTTACAGTAAAGGAAACAACAATGACAAAAGAACCTAAAAAGACAACAAAAAAACAACCTTCTGTGAAGAAAGTTGCTGTTAAAAAAACACCAACTTATGATGAAGCCGCAACAGATGCTTTCATTATGGAAGTCGATGAAGAAGTTAAAAACGACAACTTAAAAGCTTTTTGGAAAAAATACGGGCTTTTTGTTGTTTTATTTGTTGCGTTGGTTTTAAGTGCAGCAGTGAGTTTTGAGACGATTAGAAATTGGCGTGAAAATCAATTCCGTACTAAAACGGACAATTACATTTCAGCTTCTTACGGCAAAGCAACCGAAGACATGATTGCATCTCTTGAAAAAATTGCTGCAAGCAACAACGGCATATATAGCGAGCTTGCACGTATTCAAATTGCAGATCTTTTGCTTGATGCTGGAAAGCGAAAAGATGCCTTACTTATGCTTCAAACGCTCGCAACGGATGATGAACTTAATCCGCGGATTAAAAATCTCGCCGCCATAAAACTGGCCGCATACAAAATTGATACGGCTCCACGCAGTGAAATTGAAGAACTGCTCGCACCCGTCCTTGCCTCCGATGATTCTTGGACACCGGTTGCGAAAGAATATTTAGCCTTATCAGCCATCAAAGAAGGTGATGCAGCAACGGCGCGCGAATTATACCAATCACTATTACAGGACTCACGTCTTTCTGAGGAATTCAGAAATCGCATACGGGACATACTTTCAACCTTAGCTGATTTATAAGACAGAAGGTGATTAAAATGTTTAAAATAAAAGGTGTTTGGCTTGCTGCTCTTTTAGGTATTCTTGCCTCTTGCTCTACAAATAAAGAAATTCCCCAAGGACATCGCATTTCTGTTTTGAACGCGCCGCAACATGATGAGTTTATAGAAAACAAAAAAACAGTTTCTTTAACGCTTTCAAAAGAAGAGACGCTAAATATTTGGTCACAAACGGGCTCAAACGCCGAGCACTTAACCTTAAACATTTCAGCCTCTTCTAATGCAAAAGAACTTTGGTCAAAAAAATTCGGTAAAGGAGCAGATAAACGAAATCTTTTGCTTGCTTCGCCGGTTATTTCAAATGGTGTGATATATGCACAAGATGTTGAAGGAACGGTTTTTGCGTTTGATTTAAGCAGTGGCCAAAAACTTTTTAAGCAAAAGCTCAAACCCTTAAATAAAAGTGATTCGGATTCGGCGCTAAACGGCACCGGTCTTGCGCTTGATAACGCAAGGTTATATGCAACAACGGGCTTTGGGTCAGTTTTTTCGCTTAATTTAAAAGACGGAAATATCCTTTGGCGCAAAGATTTTAACACGCCGATTCGGACAGCGCCAACGGTCAGTTCAAACAAACTTTTCATACAAACAATAGACAATCAACTTTTCTGCCTTAACACATCAGATGGTTCTGAAATTTGGTCTTACAACATTTCTTCGGAAGACACTGTTTTAGCGGGAACAGCTACACCGGCCTATAGTTCTTCGAAAGACATTCTTGTTGCTGCCTTTTCAAATGGTGAGCTTCAAGCGTTCAACGCCTCCATTGGTTATCCTTTATGGTCGAACAATCTCGTCAGCGGTGCTGCTGTAACTGCGGCATCTCCGATTAATGCGATCAAAGCATCGCCGGTTATTGACTCAAACACTGTTTACGCCATAGGCAACAACGACCAAATGTTGGCAACAAACTTAGAAACGGGCGATATACTTTGGAAAAAACAAATTGGTGGTGTCAACACCCCTGTGATAGACAAAGAAGCCTTATTTCTTGTTTCAAATAATTTTGAGCTGATAGCGCTAAATAAAAAAACGGGAGATATCTTTTTTAAGACACCTCTTTTAGAAGATCTTTCTTTAAAAGAGCGACAAAACATATATCTTTCAGGCCCAATCCTTATTAATTCTAATTTATTGGTTACAACTTCTTCCGGTCTTGTCTTGACGTTTGATGCCCTAACAGGCGAAAAGAAAGCTGAGCTTGATTTGGGCACATCTCTTCCCTTTGCGCCGATTTCTGCCGAAAATGCTATCATTTTCACAACATCTCATTCAAAGTTAATTGTTTTCAAGTAGGCAAAAATGTATTTAACCGTTGCTATTATAGGCCGCCCGAACGTTGGTAAATCGACACTATTCAACCGCTTAGCCGGTCGAAAAATCGCACTCGTCCACGACACACCTGGTGTCACACGTGACCGAAAGGAGATTTTTACAAACTTTAAGGGGCTTGATTTAAAGATTATTGACACGGCAGGTTTTGAACAGGGCCCTGAAAACAGCATTGAAACACGCATGTTAAAACAAACCGAACGCGCCATCGACGAGGCGGATATATGTTTATTTATGACAGACTCAAGAGCAGGCTTACACCCATATGATGAAGTTTTTGCCTCTCTTGTGCGCCAAAGCCACAAACCAACGATATTACTTGCAAACAAATGTGAAGGCAAATTACAGGAGGATGCTGTTTTTGAGGCTTACAAACTTGGCCTTGGAGAACCCATACCTTTTTCAGCCGAACATGGTTTAGGTTTAGAAGATTTATACACTCTTTTAGCCTCCTATCAAAAAGAAGAAAAAATCGAAGAACAAGATTTTGAAGAGACAGAACAATCACGCCCGATAGACCTAGCAATTGTCGGCCGCCCGAATGTTGGTAAATCAACACTTGTCAACGCCCTTTTAGGCGACGAACGCATGATCACGGGGCCCGAAGCCGGTATCACGCGTGATTCAATTAAATCCGAATGGACATATAAAGGAAGAAAAATCAACCTTGTGGACACGGCAGGTTTACGTCGTCGAAGCAAAATCACCGATTCACTTGAAAAAATGTCTGCCGCCTCCACAAAGCACGCTGCTTTTATGGCACAAGTTGTTGTTTTGGTTTTAGATGCCGATGCCATCTTAGATAAGCAAGACCTTACAATTGCAAGACAAGTTATTGACGAGGGACGGGCACTCGTGATTGCCATCAACAAATGGGATATAGCAAACCGTCAACAAACCATTCAAAAACTAAATGACAAACTTCAAACGTCTTTAACACAAATCACAGGTGTTCCGACGGTCACCGTTTCGGCGTTAAAGAAAGAGGGCTTAGATAAGTTGATGAACGCGGTTTTAAAAGTTTATGACAGGTGGAACACACGCATTCCAACATCACCTTTAAACCAGTGGTTTGCGGATGTACAAGAAAAAAATCAGCCCCCGCTTGGCAAAAACAAACGCCGCATCAAACTAAAATACATCACGCAAGCCAAAACCCGTCCGCCTTCATTTTACATTTTCTCAAGCAATCCGGAGGGCCTGCCTGATTCATATTTACGTTATCTTGTCAATGATTTAAGAGAAACGTTTAATTTGGGTGGCGTACCAATCCGCATGACGGTTCGAAAATCTGACAATCCGTATAAAGACAAAAACTAAAAAACACCTTAAAAGAGGTGTTTTTTAGTTTTGAATAAAAAGCGCAGATAAATAAAATTTAAGCCTCATCAGTACCGCTTGCAGGAGCCTCACCTTCCGGTGCACCGGCCATAATATCCGGCAATGTACCGATAGCCTTTTTACGTTTTAGTTTATTCACAAACTTAATTGAGCGTTGTGCGTCCCATTTTTTCTTACCTTCTTCATGCTGAAAGATTTGTTTATAAACCTCAATAGCCTGATCAAACTCTGAAAGTTTTGTAAGACACGAAGCCAAACCGTCATACATTTTGTGATGATATTTTCCGCCGACAAAAGTTTGCGCTTTTTTATAGCACTTCAAAGCATCTTTAAATTTAAACATTTTTTGGTAAACAAAGCCGATTGAAATCCAAGCCTGAATTTCCGAGCTGTTAATATTAAGTATTTTGGTAAAACATTTCAAAGCGGCATCATTATCACCCATCAGCTGATAAGTCACACCGATACCGTTCCAAGCTTTTACGTTTGACTTATCGGCCGAAAGCACTTTTTTGAAAAACGAGATAGAACGATCATATTGCTTCAATTTTTGAAGCGTCACAGCAATACTCAGTAAAGTCTGCGGATGCTTTGGATCAACCTTCATGGCTTGTTCCAAAACGTCCAAAGCTTCTTTAAACAAAAACATATGCTGCAAAGCAATAGCTTTACCGTTCAAAGCCTCCAAAGATGTCTCATCTGCCTTATATGCCGCATCAAAGCACTCTATAGCCTCTTTGTAAAGCCCGCGCATACTCAGGGTCACACCCTTGTTATTTAAAACTTCAACTGATTTCGGATTAATTGCAAGTGCCTTATCGAAACACTCGACGGCTTCGGTATACTTGCTCATTTTCTGATATGCAAAACCTTTAGAATTAATTGCCTTCCATGAATCCGGCTGTTCCCTTAAAGCTGCATCAAATTGTTCAATAGCTTCGCGGTACATACCGCTGTCTAAAAGCTCTTGCCCTCTTTTATAGGCATTGTTTTCATTAACATTGACCATTTTTTTCTCTTTATATCTAAATGTTTTTCCAAAATAATAGAACTAAAACTTAACACTTTTTTCGCAAAAAGTCAAGTCATATTCCTGTACCACTTTTAAAGCGGAAAGTTTAAATTTTGCTTAATGTGGTAAAAGCAAAATGCGGGATTTTTTTGTCTTTTACACTTAAAGATTGAGCCCAAAAAAAGCTCGCAGAGTGTTCTCTTTTAAATTTTACGACAAAAACATCATTAAAGAACCAAAAACCTCTCACGAGTCATAAAAAAGGCATTTTAGATTATTTTCGCTTTCTTTGCCAAACAGACAAGTATAACCTCTTTTAAATAACCCTACTGCCTTTTCTTTATTCTCTTACCTTGACTCAAGAATCCAAATGATATAACATCTAAATCAAGAAAAAACAAAAAAGACAAAACCATGACACAACAAACCATCTACGCGCTCTCAACCGTTTACGGCAAATCAGGTGTTGCCGTTATTCGGATTTCCGGCGCAAAAGCCCTTAATGCCGTCAAAGCATTAACAGACATTCAAACAAACGACATAACCCCTCGTTATGCTTATTTCACGACTCTCCACGATTATAAAACAAAAGAGCCGCTTGACCATGCACTTGTTCTGTACTTCAAAGCCCCCCACTCTTTTACGGGGGAAGATATTGTTGAAATCCAGTGCCATGGCTCTAAAGCTGTTTTAGCATCACTGATAGAAAGCCTCTCGAACATACAGGATTTTCGTCTTGCAGAACCTGGTGAATTTTCAAAACGTGCATTTTATCATCAAAAAATGGATTTAACAGAGGCGGAAGGTTTGGCAGATTTAATTGACGCCGAAACTTCAGAACAACAAAAGCAAGCCTTGCGGCAAATGTCAGGAAATTTAAAAAACCTTTATTATTCTTGGAGAGAACAGCTTTTAGAAGTATATGCCTATTTGGAGGCATATATTGATTTTCCGGATGAAGAAATTCCAAATTCTATCATTGAAAAAAATCTGAACACTGTATTTAAACTTAAAAATGAAATAAAAACACATTTAAACTCATCAACATCGGGAGAACGTTTACGTGAAGGGTTTCGCGTTGTTTTAACGGGCCCAACCAATGCCGGCAAATCAAGTCTTATCAATGCAATTACCAAAAGACAAGCCGTGATCGTTTCTGACACACCGGGCACCACACGCGATGCAATTGATATTTTCTTAGATATTGCAGGCTATCCTGTCATTTTAACCGACACGGCAGGTTTAAGAGAAAGCACAGACGCCATTGAAAAACAAGGCATAAAAATGGCACATAAAAAAATCAAAGAAGCGGATTTTATTTTAGCACTTTTTGATGCGTCAAAGGACACACCGGCTGTTTTTAACGGTTTAATAAAACAAAACAAAAACAAGCTTTTTCTTGTTGCAAACAAAAAAGATAAACTAAACCCCGAACAAATCCAAAACTTAAAAAAGCAAGGTTGCGCTATAATTTCTGCCAAAACAAAAGATGGTCTGTCTGATCTTTTTGATAAAATAAAAACACGCATTCAAGAAAGCATAGGCTCAAATTCAGGCTTACTCATCACACGTGAGCGTTATCGTGAAGCCTTAAGAGTGTGCCTTGAAAATCTTGAAAACTTTAACTTTGATAAAGAAATCGAACTTTCAGCGGAAGACATTCGCCTCGCCTCTCGAGCACTTGGCAAAATTACCGGACAAATAGAAACAAACGAAATTCTAGATAAAATTTTCGGCTCTTTTTGTATTGGAAAATAACGCCAAAATACAGTGTATATACGCTTGCCTTTATAACTTTTAATCGCTCCATCCGCATTATAAATCGTATAACTGCCATCTAAATTTTGCTTCGTTGTTGTTTTTGCTGCAAGCGTTATTTTGTTCACACCCAAAGCCGCCAAGGCTGCGTCACATTCAGACGGCGTTGCCGTACAATAAATATTGCTTGTACTGTCATAAAACGGAAAGTCTCCCATCTGTTTAATACTTTCAGGTGAAAGAATGATATCGCCTTGAGATTTATAGAAAGCACCTTCCCTCCAGTGTATTCCATCACCTACAACGTTAATGTTGTAGGTTGTGCCGGAAAAAGCATTTGAGCTTAACACCGTCCCCATCAAAAGTGTGATATAAAATGCATATTTCATATATTGTCTCCTTTAATAAAACCTTATCATTTAAAGGAACCTTTTTTTGTTACGATTCGCCCTTAAAAACATAAAATCCATGGGCTTGGAGAATGTGGCTAATAATAAGTGCTTTTTTGACGCCGTGTACAAAAACAGTACACAAGGAGAAAAAGTGCTTGTTAGTAGCCCATTATACAAGCCTCAAAGAAACTTTCGTCCTGCAATTTTTGCTTTAATGAGCCGTTATACAAGCTCACAATCATAGGGCTTGGAGAATGAGGCTAACACACCCTATGAGCTCACGCGCGGTGTACAAAAAAGGGTACATAAGCGTGAGCTCATACAAGTAGTAGCCCATTACACAAGCCCAAAAAAGAATCCAAATTCAAACACTTACCCCCACATCTTGAATCTTTACATTTAGAACGGTGTATTTAAATGCATCAGCTTTGATTGGATCAGATGAGTGCCTTTTCTTTTATAAAAAATTTAAAAAGAATCTAAAATCAACGTGTTAGCTAAGATTGTTTATTTTAAAAGCGTGAACGCTGTATTTAAAAAGGATGTAATATTGTTTATTGACAACAAAGAAGAAAAACGCTATAGTGACATCTCAAAAAGATTATTATTCAAAATTTATATATTATGCACCTTGTAATTACTACCCTATTAGTTTTTTTGGCGTTTGGGGTTTTATTTTTCTCGATTATATTAGAAAGAAAACCCAAGTACCTTGTCGGTGACCCGTCTTTTGATAAACGGATTGCTGAAAGCCCTAAATTCAAAGAACCGTGCTATGTTTATAGTGATGGCGTAGAATCGTCAGAGATCAGAAAGAAGGTACCTATTGTCGGTTACCGTATTTCTCAAAATTTGGTCATTCACGAAATCTCTGGAAAAAAGAGAGCGGATAATTACGCAATGGCCTTAAAAATCCTCTCTGATGTACATGGGTCCTTTTTAACACCGAGTGATGTTGAAGTTTTAAGTGAAAACTATCAAAAACTAAACAAGCTCCGCTTCAAAGTCTGCGAACCAAGGATCCCTGAAGGCTACTTTTGGATGGAGGGAAAAAACAAAAAAGCGTTGACAGATGTTGTTGATAAGAGTCCTTATTACCAAATTATCTTCAATTTTGACAACCCGTCCATCATCGCTAAACGTTAAACGTAAAGCAACTTGCAAAATGCAAGTTGCTTTTCTTTTTTTATCTTGAAATTTAAAGAATTAAGTGTATAGTGCCACAAAAGAAAAGGACAAAAAATGAATAATGCGTTTGATGTGATTGTGGTTGGCGGAGGTCACGCTGGTTGTGAGGCAGCAGCTGCCGCTGCCAGAATGGGGGCCCAAACGGCTCTGATCACACACAAAATCTCAACCATCGGTGAAATGTCTTGCAATCCGGCAATTGGCGGTCTTGGCAAGGGTCATATCGTGCGTGAAATTGATGCCCTTGACGGGCTTATGGGAAAAGTCATTGACAAAGCAGGTATTCAGTTTCGCATGCTTAATGCCTCTAAGGGTCCGGCCGTACGTGGTCCGCGTGCACAAGCAGATCGTGAGCTTTACAAAAAATACATGCTGGAGGCCCTAAAAGATCAACCGAACTTAACGATAATTGAAGGTGCCGTTGAAGGTCTTTGTTATGACAAACAAGGTATCCATGGTGTCACGCTCTCTAACAATGAAAAAATAAACGCAAAATCTGTTGTTTTAACGACAGGAACGTTTTTGAACGGTGTTATGTTTATCGGCCACAACACCACAGTCGGTGGACGTGTTGGCGATGTTTCCTGTGCGGGTATAACGGTGTATTTAAAAGAGATGGGGTTAGAACTTGGCCGCCTTAAAACCGGAACCCCTGCCCGCCTCAATGGCGACACAATAAATTGGTCTGTTTTAGAACCTCAAAGCGGTGATGAAAATCCAGAACCCTTTTCTTATTTAACCGAAAAACTTGAGCAAAAACAAATCAATTGTTACATCACACACACCAACGAACAAACACACAAAATCATACGTGACAATTTTTCAAAATGTGCGCTTTTTTCAGGGCTAATAAAGGGTGTTGGCCCTCGTTATTGCCCAAGCATAGAAGACAAGCTTGTCAAATTTGCTGACCGAACATCACATCAAATATTTCTAGAACCGGAGGGTTACAACACAAACGTTGTTTACCCGAATGGCATTTCAACATCACTCCCCGCCGACATTCAAGATGCCTTCATTCACACAATAAAGGGGCTTGAAAACGTTGAAATTCTGCGTCCGGCTTATGCAATCGAGTATGATTACATCAACCCACAAGAACTTAATAATCGCTTAGAAGTCAAAAAAGTTCCAAATCTATTTTTGGCGGGACAAATCAACGGCACAACAGGTTACGAAGAAGCCGCCGCACAAGGTTTGCTCGCCGGTATTAACGCCGCACTTAACGCCAAAGACAAAAATGAACATTTTACAATTGACCGCAGCGAGGGCTATATCGGTGTAATGGTTGACGACCTTATCACCAAGGGTGTTGACGAGCCCTATCGTATGTTTACATCTCGATCAGAATACCGTCTCTATTTGAGAGCGGACAATGCGGATATGAGGTTGACACAAAAAGGTTACGACATCGGTGTTGTCGGTGCCGAAAGATATCAAAAATTTAAAGAAAAAAGAGAGCAAATTCAATCACTTCGTGAATATGCTTCATCAACCAAGATAAATTACGCTGAGCTTAGGGAAAACGGCTTAAACATCAATCACGACGGCGTTTCTCGCACACTTTTTAATCTTTTGGGTTATCAAAATGTTTCACGTGAAACAATAGCAAATTTATTTCCGAAAATCAAAGAGTTTGATTCAAAAGCCATAGAACAAATTGAAATTGAGTCTGCATACGCCGGATACATTAAAAGACAAATGGCTGACATTGAAGTTTTCAAAAAGGATGAAAATCTTAAAATCAGTGATCATATAGATTACACAGCCATTGGCGGATTATCGCGCGAAATTGTTTCAAAACTAACAAAAGTTAAACCATCAACGATTGGTGAAGCATCAAGAATCCCGGGAATGACACCGGCAGCCATTACCGCAATTTTAGGATACATAAAAAAATAAATGCAAAAATTCAGTTATCATACACATACAAAATTTTCTGACGGTAAAAACACAATCAAAGAAATGGTAGATCAAGCTGCTAAACTCGGTTTTGAAGAAATCGGCATATCCGACCACCTGATTGTACACAAAAACATTAAACAATCTCCTTCATGGGAAACCATTAAAGATAACGCTTGTTTTTCCGAGTTTAAAACGACCATTGATTTGTGTAATCAACACGCTGACAAAATCAGACAAATTGGAAAACAAAAAGGTATGAAAACCTTTGTCGGTTATGAAGTTGATTTTTTTACCTACAATGGTTGGGAAGAAGAACTCAGAGAATTCTTGAAACAAATTGATTATGATTACCTTATCAGCGGCAACCACTTTTTCATAAGTTCTGACGGTGAAAAAATCTACGACATCTGGCGTTTTAATCCCAAAGATGCACCCGAAAATGAAACGGTGTATTTAAAGCGTCATTTTCAAACAATACGCCAAGCCATTGAATCGACTCTGTTTTCTTTTCTTGCTCACCTAGATTATGCTCAAAAAATACCAGCTTACAAAGAACAAAACCACTCAAAAGAAATCGCCGAAATTTTAACAGCTTTGAAGGAAACAAACACAGGTTGTGAGATCAGCACAAAGGGAATCCGTAAATTCAATCACTGTTATCCCTCTGAAAACATTTTAAGAAATCTTGTCAAACAAAACACACCTATTGTCATCAGTGACGACGCCCACACAACAAATGAACTCGGATCATTTTTTGAAACCGCAGAAGAAATTTTACAAAAACTAGCGTGCAAAAACAGATTTAAAATCTAAAAACATTGTTCATAACATTTTAAATATCATTTATCTTGTCATTTTCTTCCTCTATAAAAAACTCATGGAAGATTTTATGACAACATACAATGTTTCACGTGAAACATTTAAGCTTTTTTCACGTTATGTCAATATATTAACCGATTGGCAAGCAAAAATGAATCTTGTCAGCTCACAATCTTTAGAAAAAATATGGACTCGGCACATTGCCGATTCGCTGCAGCTTTACCAACACTTGAACGGTGATGTAAAATTGGTCTATGATGTGGGTTCGGGAGCAGGTTTTCCCGCTATCGTCCTTGCGATACTATCAATGGTTGAACAGCGTCCTATAAAATTCAAATTGATTGAAAGTATCACAAAAAAAACAGTGTATTTAAATACGCTTAAAGATGAGCTTGATTTAAAAAATGTTGAAATCATAAACGCAAGGTCCGAAACTTTAAAATTGCCGCCGGCTGACATCATCACAGCACGTGCCGTTGCAACACTTGACAAGCTTTTCGGTTTGATAAAACCTTTATCGGACAAACATACAATTTTTATTTTTCCAAAAGGTAAAAGTTATCAAGAAGAATTGATCGAAGCTAAAAAACATTGGAATTTTGAGCTTGAGATTTTACAAAACATGGTCGAGCCCGAGGGTGTTATTTTACGAATTGCAAATTTAAGGAAAAACAAATGAAAATCATTTCGGTAACAAACCGTAAAGGCGGTGTCGGCAAAACAACAACAGCCATCAATATTGCAACGGCAATGGCCGCGATTGGCAAAAAAGTAGCTTTGTTTGATTTAGACCCCCAAGGAAACGCCACAACATCACTCGGACTGAATAAAAAAACAATCGAATGCTCATCTTACGACATCTTAATCAATAGTGCTGACATCAAAACAGCTTTAAGAGAAACCATTGTACCAAAATTTTTCATTATTCCGGCAAAAGCCGATTTGGCTGCTGCTGAAATTGAATTGATCAACAAAGAAAACCGCGAATGGATTTTAAAGAACGCACTTAAAACCCTTGAAGAAGCTTTTGATTATGTCTTAATTGATTGCCCACCATCGCTTAATTTACTTACCATAAACGCTTTGGTTGCCTCTGATTCGGTAATTGTACCGTTGCAGTGTGAATTTTTAGCGTTAGAAGGCTTAACGGATTTAATTAAAAACATTGAACGTGTTAAAAAGAGTTTCAATCAAGCATTAAAAATTCAAGGCATCGTTTTAACAATGTTTGATAGGCGCAACAATTTAAGTTTTATGGTAGAAAACGATGTGCGAAAATATTTCGGTGATTTGGTATATCAAACCGTTATTCCAAGAAGCGTACGCATATCGGAAGCCCCATCACACGGCAAACCGATTATGATTTATGATTTCAAAAGTGTGGGTGCTCAAAGTTACATTGCACTTGCAAAAGAAGTTTTAACTCGAGAAGGAGAAATTAAATGACAGAAAAAAAACACGGTCTTGGCAGGGGCTTAGACGCTCTTTTTGGCGAAGAACCCGAAACGCTCGACCTAAACAAGCTTGTCGGTGAAACAACAAACGGCATTGAAACGATTGATATTGCAAAGATCAAACCCTGTCCTTATCAACCGCGCAAAAATTTTGACGAAGAAAGCTTAAATGACTTAGTGCAATCCATTAAAGAGAAGGGTATTTTGCAACCGCTTCTTGTACGTCAAAAATCAGATAAATATGAAATTATTGCCGGTGAGCGTCGCTACCGTGCAGCAATAAAAGCCGGTATAAAACAAATACCGGTCATTGAAAAAAAATTAAATGACGCCGAGGCTTTTGAGGTTTCCTTAATTGAAAACATCATTCGTCAAAACTTAAATCCCATTGAAGAGGCTTCTGGTTTTGAAAAACTAATTAAAGAGTACAACTACACACATGATACGCTTTCACAATCTATCGGAAAATCACGGAGTTATATTACAAATTCAATGCGTTTACTTGGCTTACCGGCTTCTATTCAAAAACTTGTCGGTAACGGCCGATTAAGTGCCGGTCACGCAAGGACTCTTATTGGTCTGCAAAACGCCGAAGAATTGGCTCAAAAAATCATTTCAAAAGACTTAAATGTTCGTCAAACAGAAGACTTGATTTCTAAAATAAAAGATGGTAAAAAACCCAAGAAGATAAAAATCAAGCCAGAAGATGTTCAAAAAATAGAAAAAGAGTTAACGCAAAGATATGATGTTAAAACCGAAGTTTCCTATAACTCTAAAGGTCAAGGAAAAATAATCTTAAGATATAACAACTTTTTTGAACTTGAAAACTTGCTCAACAAACTTGAAAGATAAAGGACTTTAATGATGGCAACAACAATTTTGGAAAAAATGCTCGCAAACTGTAAAAAAGCAGGCTACGAACCAACAGAAAATATTGAAAAAATCGCAAAAGCCAAAAATATGATGTTTGGTGATAAAGAGTGGAAGAGATGTCCTTGTGATGGCCACAACGACAATCGTTATTGTATTTCAGAGCTTTGCAGAAGTGATATTGAACGTGACGGTATTTGCCACTGCCGCTGTTACAAAAAAACAGGTACCGACGCAAAATAAAACACTGTCTTTAAAGCCGAACACTAAAAACCATGTTTGTTTTCCTGAGAAGGGGTTTTTGCAAGCTCAATCAAGGAAAAGCGTAGTAGGTTTGCGGCTTTGGGATGATATTTCTTGATTTGAAAATAAGACGTAACGAGGTCCAGAATCTCTGCAGACTTCATCGGGTCGTTTTGTTTTTCAGACAAAGAAGTAGGAATACCATTTATGGCACGCGGACTTTGTTGTTGAATGTTATCTGACATATTTGAAAAGAAAAAAGTCAAGACAGAAAAAGTCATATAATACAAACAGTATCAAGGTATATAAGAAATTATATATGTTCGTGCTTGCTTTTTTTAGAAATTAAAAAAATGGTGAAACACGAAACGAGTGTGCAGGAAAAGTTCTGTATTAGTTATCCGTTATACGCGTTTTGAACCAAAATGTGGAGAATGGTGCAGATAAATTAAACAAAGAAATCTTCGGGCTTGAATAATGAGTCAAATGCGCTGAGATTTTTGAGCGACGTGTACAAAAGGCGTACACAAGCGAAAAAATTTCAAGCAGTTAACCGTTAGGCAAGCCCTTTTGTCTGGATGGTGTAAAACTTCGCATACTCACCAGACCTTTTGAGCAATTCCGTGTGCGTACCCGTCTCAATGATTTTACCGTTTTTGAAAACAATAAGCTCATCCATTTCATTTAATGTTGAAAGACGGTGGGCAATGGCGATAACCGTTTTGTTTTTCATTAAAGCCGAAAGAGATTTTTGAATATAGCGCTCGCTTTCACTGTCAAGAGAGGAGGTGGCTTCATCTAAAATTAAAATCGGTGCATTTTTTAAGATAGCGCGCGCAATGGCCACACGCTGACGTTCACCGCCCGAAAGCATGACACCGCGCTCACCGACCTTGCTTTCATATTTATTTGGTAAGCTCATAATAAAATCATGGATATATGCTTTTTTAGCCGCAGCAATCACCTGTTTATCCGTCGCTTTTGGGTTGCCGTAGCGAATATTTTCCATCAAGGTGCGGTTAAAAAGCGTGCTTTCTTGAGGAATCATCGCGATTTGAGAGCGAAGGCTTTCTTGGGTGACTTTTGAAATATCCTGCTTATCTATGATGATTTTTCCACCGTTTAAATCATAGTAGCGCACAAGAAGCTTAATCAGGCTTGATTTACCGCTCCCTGATGCCCCGACCAAACCGATTTTCTGATTTGGCTTAACTTTCAAGTTAAGATTTTTAAAAACCTGTCTGCCGTTCGGATAAGAAAAATCGACTTTTTCAAAAGAAATATTGTTTGATTTGATTTTAAGTTTTTTGGCATTCGGCACGTCTTTAACATAACAATCCATTTCAAGAAGCGATAAGCAATCTTTTAAGTTGCCGTAAAGCTCAACAACAGCACCGGACATCCAACCGATAGAACGGATAGCGTTAATAAACGTCTGAATAAGAGATGTTGTTAAAACAACACCTGCCAAATCAAGACCAAAACGATACCACCACCAGAAGATAAGAACAAACGAAACCAACACCATCACATCAAAAATTGTTTTAGAGGCAAAATCAATCTGAACTCTTTTCATCATTCCTGTTCGTTCGGCATTGGCAGCCTTACGAACAGCTTTAAAATAATTATGTTTTTCATAAAGATAGTTTGAAAAACTTTTCACCAGATTTGCATTTGTCACACCATCAACAAAAACACCGTTTGCCGCTGAATACATTTTAGAGCGATTTGCGGAAAGCGGCGCAAGCTGACGGCGAAAATAAATTGTGATAATTAAAAACAGTGTATTTAAAGCACCTATAATCAAAGCTAATCTTTTATCGGCAAGTGCAATAAAGAAAAGACTTGTTATAATTTCCATCAATGGCACAAACAAACCAAATAAAATACTGCCGTACATGTTTTGAATTTGATTTAAAACATTTGAAACTTTGCCCGAGATGTTGCCGGACATTTCTTCTTCAAAAAAACGCATGGCGTGTTTATGAACTTTAGAAAACAAATCTTTTGCACTGCGCGCGTATATAAATGGCAAAAACTTTGCTTCCAAAAAGCGCCGTAATGTTTCCGAAAAAGTTAAAAATAAAACAGCTAAAATGAAAAATATTAAATATTTTGCTAAAACAGGGAAAATTTCTTGTTTTGAAACAGAACTTAAAGCACCGATCATATTTGCGAGCAAATAATTCTTATAACGGGCTAAAATACTTTCGATTGAAAGCAACAAAAAAAGACTAATGGTAATATATTTTGCCGCTTTAATGTATTTATATAAAAATCGCCAAACCATGAAAAAATTCTTTGACCTTTTTTAAATCATAAAACGAGGAATTATTTATTGAGCTTAAAAAGAAGCTCTAGGGGAGGTAATGTGCGACCCTGAACAACAATCCCCGTTACCCTCATACGCATATTATCAACCTTTTCACAAGTCAGAGGAGCTAAAAACTGCAACGTTCCAATGTGAACAACTTCACCTTGGTTAAATTGAGAATTGTTTTTAAGCAAGTTTGAGCCGTAAACACGTTTTTCCTCAGAGACGCCGGAACCCGTAAAGTAAATACGCATACGCTCAACCATCTTTGCCCAACCTTTGTCACCTTTTTGCGCTTTTTTGTAAATATCAATATCAAATTTAATATCTTTAATGCGTTTGTTTGATAAGCATTGAGGGGAATTTGGCAAGAAAGTATCCGTATATATGGTTAACTCTAAATCATAAACCGTGTTATAAGCTTTAATAACACTGTTTTGCTGTTCAACCAACCAGGTATTCGGTGTTTTATTTTCAATGTCGAAGTCATGAACTTGACCGGACAGACTTTGAAAACCACAAAGACCAAAAACAATAAAGATCTGTATTAAAATTTTTCTCATTCGGATTCTCCTAAAATAAACGGTGTATTTAAAGTCTTAATTAAAATGTGTAACATAAGAATCAAACTGCTTTGCATCCTTATCAGACCACCCCATAATGTAGTGCGTACCTATACAAATCAGCGGCGTACCAAGTGTTTCTTTTGGAAGATGGAATTTTTGTGCGCATTTCAAAAAGAGATTATAACCGTTTTGAGTGCGTACATCAACATTAACTATTTTAAGCCCGGGGTGATTTTGTTTAATGTATTGCGCGGCATGATGACAGTGAGGGCAGGTGTTTTGATAAAAGAAATAAATTTGATTGTTGCTGATAGATGGAGTGTTTATTGCGCTCTCAGAATCTTTATCACAGGCGTTTAAACAAAAGAGCATCAAAAAACAAGCAAAAACTTTTAAAATATTTTTCATTTTTTTAGCCTTATTCAATACAACAATCAACAGCTTTTCTGACAAACGCTTTCATTTTTGCGAGCGCACCTTGCGGTTTTGTTTCGACCTTAACTTCTTCTTTAATCGAAACAGATTCGGTTATTTTATCTGCCAATTTTTTAACATCTTCAACGCTGTCTTCCATCCACTTGGCGTCTTTAACGGCAAGCATGTTCATATTCAACCCCCAGAAAAGACAATACATGTCATAAGCTTTGTTAAACAAATCATAAGCTTGTTCTTTGTTGCCGAGAGATTGCTGTTTTGTGCCGACTTCCATCAGGCGCATTGAGGTGGCAAGAAGGTGTTTTGAAATACACCAAACTTCGCCTTCATAAGAAGGAATAATTTTTTGCATCAGGCGTTTGCGCGTTTCACGAACTTCTTCAATCAGATCATAAAAAGCGGTTTTCCCCGTTTTTGCGCCTGAAAAAACAAGGTGTTCTTCAATGGAAATTAAGTTCATAATCGCAATTGTTAAATCTTGATCGGAAGATAAGTCTTTCGGGTTGACTTTTTTTGTGGCATCAATACGCTCAACAAACTCTTTAACGCTTTCGGCTTTTTTCATGATATTCCTCTTAAAAAATTATTTTTTTTACAGTATGGTGTTTGTTTGGCTAAAATACAAGATGTTTTTTTGATTTTTTAGATTTTTTAATGGAGTTTTCTTATGGTTGAAATAAGAGAGATGCTGAAACAAGCTATACGCGTTTTGAACCAAAATGCGGAGAATGAGACAAATAATAAGAACTTTGATTGAACGCGAAGGGATTGTACATGAACGTACATGACCGAGCGTGAAGAAAAGTTCTGTATTAGTTGTCCATTATACGCGTTTTGAACCAAAATGTGGAGAGTAAGACAAATAATAAGAACTTTGATTGAACGCGAAGGGAGTGTACATGAACGTACATGACCGAGCGTGAAGAAAAGTTCTGTATTAGTTGTCCATTATACGCGTTTTGACGAGCGGAAGTGAGCGTGGGTGATGGCTATTGCTAATGCATCCGACGAGTCATTGTTTTTAGGATTAACACCCGAAAGAAGAATTTTAACCATTGTTTCCACCTGGGATTTGCCGGCTTTACCGACACCGACGATGGCCTTTTTAACTTTATTCGGTTCGTATTCAAAAAGAGGAACGTGATAGGTGCCTGTGCTTAAAACAACAACGCCGCGCGCGTGCGAAAGCTTGATGGTGGAAACGGGGTTATCGTTTAAGAAAATGATTTCGATGGAGGATTCGTCGGGCTTATATTGCTCAATGATTGAACAAAGTGTGCGATAAATAAGATCTAAACGATCTTGAAGGGGAAGTTTCGGATCGGTTTTAATAAAGCCATCAGCCACGTATTTAAGGCGGCTACCTTCAGAATCAATAATACCCCAACCCGTTGACGACAGGCTTGGGTCTAAACCTAAAATCCGAACCAAGAATTATTCTCCTTGAAGCTGGGCTAACACGTCTTCAGCAATTTCAGCATTATGATAAACATGCTGAACATCATCATCGTCTTCCAAAGCATCAATAAAATCTAAAAATTTTTGAGCTGTTTCAAGGTCTGTAATATCAACTTTAACGGTCGGTTTCCAATCAAGACGCGAGGCCGATGGTGTACCGAACTTTTTTTCTAATGCTTCGGTGACGGCAAACAAATCATCAGGAAGCGTTTCAATTTCATGAAACTCTTCATCCGATACAACATCATTAGCACCGGCCTCTAAAGCACTTTCAAACATATCATCGGCGGATCCAACAGAGGCGGGATATTGAATAAACCCGATGCGTTCGAAATTAAACGCAACAGAACCGGTTTCACCCATCGCACCGCCACGTTTACCGAAAATCGTGCGGACATTACCTGCTGTGCGGTTTTTATTATCTGTTAAGGCTTCAACAATAACGGCGGCTTTGTTTGGTGCAAAACCTTCATAGCGCATGGTTACAAAATCAGCTCCGCCTGCTGTTTGTGTGGCTTTAGCTATGGCACGCTCGATATTATCTTTCGGCATACTTTCGGCACGTGCGGCTTGGATAGCTAAGCGAAGGCGCGGATTTTTATCGGGTTCGGGAATACCGGATTTTGCGGCAACGGTAATTTCACGCGCAAGCTTCGCAAAGACGCGTGCTTTTTTTGCATCTTGTGCACCTTTGCGATACATAATATTCTTAAATTGGGAATGCCCTGACATTTATTAAATCTCCTATTTGTTTTTGCTTTTTATAATCGGTTTCTTTTTTTGTTGCAAGAATTTTTTTTATTTCAACTCACCTTTAATGAGCAGATAATGCGGCGTTTTATCACCAAAAACGTGGTATTTTTCGACCAGTGCCATCGATTCTTTATCCGGCTCGGAAAGCAACTTTTTTGTTTCCATATCATAAGGTTTTTCGTTTTTTTGAGCTAAATCCGCTTCGTCTTCTTTTGTTTTATCCACCTTAATTTCTGTCGGTGTTTTTAGGATTTTATCTAAAATATTTTGTGTTTCTTTTGAACGGCGATTTGTAAATACAATGTTCTGTTTTTCTGCCGGCAATTTTTCTAAAATTTGCTCTAAATTGGCAAGTTGGTGTTTTTTCTTAATGAGGTTAATGTCATCAACAACCAAAATATTAATTTTGGAAAGATCAATTTTATCCTCGGCAGCTAATTCCAAAACCAAATCGGGCGTTGCAATAATGACGTTTGACTCGTCTTCTTCATCGTTTTGGTGATATTTATTAAACAGCGCAAAGCTATCCGAAACATTATTTGCTTGCCAGGAATCTGCCGTGATAATCAAAATATTTTGATTTTTTTTACAGGCAATCACCTCAATTAATGGAAAAACATAAGAATATGTTTTTCCCGAACGGGTAGGGGCAATGGTGAAAATATCTTTACCTTCCAAAACAGACGGTATGACATCTGCTTGAACGGTTGTGGGATGCGAAATACCAAACTCTGTAATGGCTTGAATTGTTGGGTCGCTTAAACCTAAATCTTTAAATTCCATATTATCCTCTTTGTTTGTTTTTTTTGAAAATATATCAAGCAAGCTTTCTCGTCAAGTGGTGTTTGGTGTTTTTTAAACTGTTTATTGTTTCTTGTTTTGAGTTGCAAAAAAGGGGAGGGTGCGTAATATGTGGGCAGTTTTGTAATTTATTTTAGGAGATTTTAAGATGCCTTTGATTTCAATGCGTCAAATTTTGGATCACGCGGCCGAGAACGGATATGGTGTTCCGGCTTTTAATATTAACGATATGGAACAGGTTTTGGCTGTTTTACAAGCAGCACGAAAAGTTAATGCGCCCGTGATTTTACAAACATCAACCGGTGCCAGAAAATTTGCCGGCGACCCGATGATCAGACATATGGTTCAAGCCGGAATTGAGATGTTTCCGGAATTGCCGATTTGTATTCACCAAGATCATGGCGCATCCGTTGATATCTGCCAAAGTGCTATCGTAAACGGCTATTCTTCGGTGATGATGGACGGCTCTTTAGAATCTGATGGCAAAACACCTTCATCATATGAATATAATGTCAGAGTGACCAAAGAAGTTGTGGCACGTGCACATGCCGTTGGTGCTTCGGTTGAAGGCGAACTTGGCGTGATCGGCTCACTTGAAACAGGAAAAGGCGATAAAGAAGATGGTCATGGCGCCGAAGGAACGATTGATAAAAAACGTTTGGTGACAGATCCTGATGAAGCGGCGCAATTTGTGGCAGACACAAATGTTGATGCTTTGGCTGTTGCTGTCGGAACATCACACGGTGCTTATAAGTTTACACGCAAACCGGACGGTGAAATTTTGGCTATTGATGTGATTGAAAAAATTCACAAAAAATTGCCGAACACACACATGGTGATGCACGGATCTTCTTCCGTTCCACAGGAATTGCAAGATTTGATTAACGCTTACGGCGGTGCGATTCCTCAAACATACGGTGTGCCGGTTGAAGAAATTGTCAGAGGCATTAAGTCAGGTGTTCGTAAGGTTAACGTTGACACAGACTGCCGTATGGCCATCACGGGCGCTATCAGACGTTTGTTTATTGAAGCTCCGAAAGAGTTTGATCCGCGCAAATATTTGAAGCCAGCGATTGAAGAAATGCAAAAAGTTTGCGAAGCAAGATATATTGCTTTCGGTGCGGCCGGCTTTGCAGATAAAATTAAAGTTGTGCCTTTATCTGAAATGGCAAAGAGATATTAAAAACTTTAAAACAAAAGAACCACCGAGTAATCGGTGGTTCTTTTTGAATTGGTGCCGACTTCAGAGACTAAATTTTTGTTTACAAAAATTTTAACGCAAACAATAATATTTGCTACGGTCACTGTCGTTTTCCTTGCAAATATTTTGTTTTCTTCCTGTTCGTTAAAAAACAACATTTTGAGGTTGTTTTTTAACTCCAGCCCATTGGGAGTTCAAGGCCTCGTCGATACCAATAAAAAAAGCCACCATTAAAGGTGGTTTGTTTTATTGGTGCCGACAGAGAGACTTGAACTCCCGACCCACTGATTACAAATCAGTTGCTCTACCAACTGAGCTATGTCGGCGTTTGTGATGCAAGCTATATAAAAGAGTTTTATTTTATTGTCAATAAATATTTTTACATTTAAATAAAAAATTTCGGTTGACAGAAATAAAACATGAAATATAGTGTGGCCTCAATAAAATTTTATTATTCCTATCAGTATGAAAATTATAAAAAACACCGTCAAACCCATCACATATGGCTTTGATATATCATCAAGCCCCTTAGATTCAGGCTTACCAGAAGGTCTTATCGGCCGAAACATTTGTGCGTTAAGCACATCTGAAAAACAAAATCATTTGATTCAAAAGCTTTTAGAATGCATCAGAAAACCAAGCACAAAAGAGTTTAACGAAATCAAAAAGGATTTTATGGTACGTGTTTTTGAAGATAAGGTGCAACTGGTTTCTGAAAACAATCAAGAAGCGATCTACAACGTAGGTACCATCGAAACACCGGCTTTCTTCTATGACAAGTTTATTTTTGTTCTTAACAGGAAGAAAAAGGCGTTTGTACCGGTAAATCTGAATGTCATTTATTTCAATGAGAATTATGTGCTAATGATGATAGCTAAAGACCTTCTCGTTAAATTTGACACAAATGGTTTAAAGTGCCTCGGCAACTTTGTATCTGTCACGAAAGTAAAAAGAGGTTATATCATTGTGGTAAAAAACACTTACGGTAATGAAGTTATCTATGCTGCAAGTCAAAACATCCAAAGGCTTTTTGAAACAAATGAAGAATCTATTTACAAAATCGACAGCCCAACGGGTCTGATTTTGCATGAATACTTAGATCTTCAAATGATACCGGCAGAAAAACGGGTTGACGTCTATGTATCAACAGCAAAGGGTTATGGTCGTGCAATGCATGACATAATCTAAAGAATAAAACAGATCTTAAAAAGCTGCTAAAAACTCTGCAAACTTAAAAAACAACCTCCAAAAATTCAGAGGTTGTTTTTTATTAAAATTCCTTTTATATTAGAAACATTAAAAGGAGAAAAAATATGGCGCAATATATTGCAAAAATTGTTATTTTAGGGTCGGGGCCTGCCGGATATACCGCAGCAATTTACGCGGCAAGGGCAGGGTTAAATCCTTATCTCGTTTCAGGTTTTGAAATAGGCGGACAATTAACCATGACGGCAAATGTTGAAAATTTTCCAGGATTTCCGTTAGCTGTTTCGGGAACAGAACTCATGGATAAAATGCGTCAACAAGCCTTAAATATGGGTGTAAACATTATAAATGATAAGATAAACGGTGTGGATTTGAACTGTAGACCATTTATTTTAAGTTCTGAAAACGGAAACTGCTTTAAAACCGATTGTTTAATTATTGCGACAGGAGCCTCGGCGAAATGGCTCGATTACGAAGCTCACAAAAAATATATCGGAAAAGGATTGTCAACCTGTGCAACTTGTGACGGTTTTTTTTATAAAAACAAAGCCGTTGCCGTTGTGGGTGGCGGAAACGCAGCGGCAGAAGAAGCACTTTATTTAACAAACTTTGCATCTAAAGTTTTTTTAATTCATCGAAGAAACGAACTAAGAGCCGAAAAAATATTACAAGAAAGACTTTTCAAAAATCCAAAAATTGAAATCTGTTGGAATAATGTTGTTTATGAGATTTTAGGAGATCAAGAATTAAATGGTGTCAAACTTAAAAATGTGGTAACCGATGAAATTAAAAAAATTAATCTTGACGGTTTATTTTTGGCCATTGGTTATAAACCAAACACGGAAATTTTTAAAAAATACATTAATCTTGATGATGACGGATATATTTTAACAAAACCCGATTCGTGCGCAACGAATATTGAAGGAGTCTTTGCGTGTGGTGATGTTAAAAATAAATATTTCCAACAAGCCGTAATTGCTGCGGGATCCGGTGCAAAATCTGCTATAGAAGCACAAAAGTATTTGAGTTCTTTATAAAAACCTGTTTACAAAAAAATCTTTTTTAGATATAAAAATACGAGGAGATTTTATGTGCGGTCGGAAATCTTAAATCCTCTTTTTTGTTCTATAGACACCTTAAAAGGTGTCGGTTCGCGCTATTTAAAATCGGTCTCAAATTTAATTGGCGGATCAAAAATTATAGATCTGCTTTGGCATTTACCTTATAATATCATTGATAGAACATATTCCTGCCCTCTAAAAGATGTTGTATCAGGAAGAATTTGGACCGGTGTCGTAAACGTATCAAAACATTTGGAGCCGAAAACAAAAAAACAACCCTACCGTGTAATTTGTGAAGATGAAACAGGGGATATTACTTTAAATTTTTTCAAATATTATAAAGATTCGCTAAAAAAACAACTTCCGATTAATGAAAAAAAATTAATCAGCGGCAAAACGGAATGGTTTAACGGTCAACTTCAAATGAACCACCCGGATTATATTGCCAATATAAATCTTCAGAGCACAATTAAAGGTATAGAGCCTGTTTATCCGCTTTCTGCGGGGGTGACAAATAAAATGATGCTTTCCCTGACATCACAAGCTCTATCAAAAATACCCGTTTTACCAGAATGGTTAGATGAATATTTTTTAAAAGAAAAAAATTGGCCAAGCTTTAAAGAAGCCTTATATCAAGCGCACAGACCAAAAGGTACTTTAGAGCTGGATTTTAATGCACCGGCTCGACAAAGACTTGCATACGACGAACTTCTTGCAAATCAGTTAACACTTTCCTTTGCGCGTCTTTATCATAAGAAAAAACAAGGAAGAAGTATTAAAGGTGATGGTCATCTGCGTCAAAAGCTTATTGAAAATTTAGATTTTAAATTAACCGATGCACAAAAAAAAGTCATTGAAGAAATTTTAAATGACCAAGCATCTGAATATCAGGGATTAAGACTTGTGCAGGGAGATGTCGGATGTGGTAAAACCGTTGTGGCTATGATGGCTATGCTTAACGCTATCGAAGTTGGTTTACAAGCAGCCATGATGGCACCAACGGAAATTCTTGCAAAACAACATTTCGAAACTTTCAGTGTCTTGGCAGATGTTCTTGGTGTGAAAATTGAACTTTTAACCAGTAAAATTAAAACAAAAAAACGTGTTGAAATATTAGAAAAATTAAAATCAGGTGCGATTGATATTTTAATCGGAACACATGCTTTATTTACAGATAATGTTATATTTAAAGACTTGGGTTTTGTTGTGATTGACGAACAACATCGCTTCGGTGTCACACAGCGTCTTAAATTGAGTCTGAAAGGATATAAGCCTGATGTTGTTGTGATGACGGCAACACCAATTCCAAGAACTGTTGTTTTAACAAGATTCGGAGATATGGACTACTCAAAAATCGATCAATTACCACCCGGCAGAAAACCCGTCGAAACATCTGTAATGCCGATTTCAAAAATCAGTGAGGTTGTTAAGGCGTTAAAACGAAAAATTAAAACCGGTCAAAGAGCTTATTGGGTTTGTCCATTAATTGTTGAAAGTGAAAAATCGGATTTAGCGGCTGCCCTGGCACGTTTTGATGATTTGAAAAAAACATTCGGCAATCAGGTTGGTCTTGTGCATGGAAAAATGAAAGAAAACGAAAAAGATAAAGTCATGGAAAAATTTAAGACCGGTCAAATCAAGGTTTTGGTCGCCACAACAGTTATTGAAGTCGGTGTGAATATTAAAGAGGCAACACTGATGATTGTTGAACAGGCAGAACGTTTCGGTTTGGCTCAAATACATCAACTGCGTGGACGAATCAAACGTGGATTTGATGTGGGATTTTGTGTGCTTCTTTATGGAAATAAATTAAGTAAAACAGCACATGAAAGATTAAAAATATTAAAGGAAAGCGAAGATGGATTTTTCTTAGCCGAAAAAGATTTAGATTTACGTGGCGGTGGTGAAATTTTAGGAACCAAACAATCGGGATTTGAAGAATTTAAAATAGCAAACATGGAAGTTCATAAAGACTTATTATTAACCGCACATAAAGATGCTGAAATGATTTTAAATCTCGATTCGGAGCTTAAAACACAAAGAGGTAAGGCTCTTCGGACTTTGCTTTATCTGTTTGAGCAGGACGCTGCTTTTTTAACATATAAAGCTTAAATTTGTCTTTGTGTTGGAGTTTTTTTATATGACATAGATAATAATAAAAACAAACAAAGCACTATAAAACAAAACACCTAAAGGATAAGAAAAAGCAACCTTAAAGTCTTGGGAAGACGGAACGGCATTTTCAATGATAATGGTTTGTAATAGAATATACAAAATATAATTAATATAATTGATTTGAATGTTAGAAAAGAACCAATTATTAAAACAATATCCGACAACAAGAAGTAACATTGGTGCAAGAGCAGACGGAACGGCATTATAAAATTGAATATTTCGAAAACCGACACTCCCCATCACATAACAACCATCTCTTTTTTTAGGAAATAAATCAAAACGAGTGGGGTGGGCATTTAAAAACAAACCAATAAGAAAATGAGATATTTCGTGCAAGAATGTGCCGGGAATATTAATAAGCGCGCTTAGATAAATGCTGGAATAAGTGGTATATTTCATTTTAAGTAAAACAATAACAAGTAAAATCATTAAAAAGCGATTATGAATAAAAAGCTTTAATGTTTCAGGATCCGCTAAAAAAGAAGAAAGTTTTTCTAAGGTAAGTGTCAAAAAATCCATTTTATATCTTCTCTAAAACTTTAACACCCGTCAAATAAGTATTGAGTAAAAATTTACATATTTTCGTCTGTTCTATTTTACTATAGGTTTCAATAGAACTCGTTGTTAAAAGGGAACTTAAACCAAACAGTGCAACCCATAAAACTTGAACACAAACATGGCGTTGATCAGGTTTAAGATTTGTGTAAAGTTCTTTAAAAGCCTTTTCAAGCAACATTACCATCATTGAAATACGCCGTAAATAAGTGATTGAAAAAGTACGTTCGCTTTGATGAAGATGAAAATTAAAGACCATAAACCAAAAATTACGATTCTCCATCACAAATTGAGTAAAAACGTTTGCAAACTCATTTAACCTTTCGTATGCTGAATCGGTTTTAATTTTCAATAAACGTTGATAAAGCGCATCAAGAGTTAAATAATTTTGAATAAGAATAAAATTATCCATATTTCCAAATTGGTTATAAATCGTACCAACGGAATATCCTGATGCCTCCGAAAGCTTTCGTGCTGTTAAAAACTCAGCCCCTTTTTCTTTAATAATCGTGCGGCCGGTATGAACTAAATTTTCTTGTATATAATCTCTGCCCATTTTTAAAAAATCTTATCTTAAAATTAAGAATTTGTATTTATATTTATGTTTATATAAAAAAAATGAACGGTGTTCAATTTTTTTCTTTAAAGTATTGGAGAAAATTTTATGAAAAAACTTTTTTTAAGCTTTTTAGGTCTTGTTTTTAGCTTTAATCATCAAGCAAAAGCACAAAATGACTTTTTTGACGATTTGATTGTTGATGAAAAAATGAAACAACATATTGAACAGAATATAGAAAAGGAAGATGGAAAAATAAAAGCCTCTGAAATTTTAGATAAAAAACCTTTAAAATTAAAAATAGAAGAAAACGCTAAAAAGATTATTCTAAGAGAAACAAAAGAGGAACCTGAAAGTATTGTTGTAAGAGAACCCGCACCGTTTGGTTTGAAATGGCTTGCAACCATTGAAGAAATTAAATATATGAAAATTTTATTAAAACCAAAACAAATTAAAGATGCACCAAACAGTTTTATTGCAGAAGGCCTTCCAAAACCAATTAAAGCATTCAGAGAAGTTTTGCTAAGTTTTGGTGAAAATGACGCTTTATGGCGTATTGCCGGTTATGGCCGTTTTTTAGAAGATGATACAAAAGCAACAAAAGGGTTAGAAGAATATCAAAAATTTTATGATATATTAAATGAAAAATATGGTAACGCTGAAGAATTTTATACACCGGCTGTAATAAATATTGATGAAGAAACAACAAAAGAAGATGGATCTAAAACACATAGCATCAAACAAAAATTAATGGAAAAAGGTGATGTTGGTTTTAAAGAAAAACTTATGAGTGGTGAAGTGGTTTTGTATTCAACTTTTGAAAATGATCATATAGGTGTGACACTTGCTTTACTTGCTGATGGAAATGGACAAACATTTATTGTTATTGATTATAAAAACTTAAAAATAAATGAGATGGAACAACAGGAAATTTACGATGCACTTTAAAAGGGAGATAAAAATATGAAAAAAGTATCTTTTTGCGGAATTTCTGGAAGCGGTATGAGTGCACTTGCTCAGATTTTAAAAGCAAGGGGTTATGATGTGTGTGGATCTGACAGAAGCTTTGATCAAGGAAAAGATGAAAAAAATAAAAAAGCTTTAGAAGGTATTGGAATTAAGATTTTTAAACAGGATGGATCCGCAATTGATAAAGACACGGATTGTTTATATGTTTCAACAGCTATCGAAGAAAGTATTCCAGATGTAAAAAAAGCTTTAGAACTTGGTATTACAATAAAAAAACGTTCAGATCTGCTCTCAAAAATTTTTTCTCAAAAAAAATATAAAATTGCAGTCGGTGGAACATCAGGAAAAACAACATTAACCGCAATGATAGGTTATATTTTAGATGTGAAGGGTCTAAAACCAACGGTTATCAATGGTGGTTTATTAAAAAATTATGAAGGACAAAAAGGTATAGAAAATGTAATTATAAATGATGGTGATATCTGTGTTATTGAGGCTGATGAAAGCGATGGTTCTATTGAAAAATATACACCTTATATTTCTGTTATCAACAATATAACAATAGATCATAAAACAATAAATGAATTAAAAAAATTGTTTTCTGATTTTGCTTTGAAAGCCAAATACGCCGTTGTTAATTTAGATTGTGAAAATTCAAAAGAACTTACAACACTTAAAAATGCTAAAACTTTCTCAATAAAAGATAAGAAAGCGGATATATATCTTTCTGATATTAAACCGTTAAAAGATGGTGTGTCATATAAACTAAAAGGAAAAAAATTCTTTTTAAAGCTGATTGGTGCGTTTAATGTGGCAAATGCAGCTGCGGCAATTTTAACAACATCTCTTTTAGGTGTGGATATTTTTGAGGCTGCTTTGATATTACAAGATTTTTTAGGAACAAAAAGAAGACTTGATGTGATTGGTGTTAAAAATAATATTACAGTTATTGATGATTTTGCACATAATCCTGATAAAGTCAAAGCATCTATGTCTGCTTTAAAAGACTATAAAGGGCGTATTTTGGTCATGTTTCAACCACATGGTTTTTCACCGATGCGTATGATGGGAAAGCAAATTATAGAAAGTTTTTATAAAACAATGGATAAAAATGATATTCTCTTTATGCCTGAAATTTTTTATGCAGGAGGAAGTGTAACGCGAGATATATCATCTAAAGATTTGGTTGATTATGCAAAGTCTTTAGGATTAAACGCTGAGTTCTATCTTTCACGAGATGAAATAAAAAAGCGTATTTTAGAAATTTATCAAAAAGGTGATCGAATTGTAATTATGGGAGCACGTGATAATTCTCTTACTTTATTTTGTAAATCTATTCTAAAGGAAATACATTAAAATGGATTACACATTATTAGTAAATAATAATAATTTACTTTCTAAAGACTATGTTCCGAAAGAATTAATTGAAATTCATGAACCTATGGGTATAAAATTAGATAAAACTTATATCAATAAATTAAATATTAAGGTTTATAATGCTTTTAAAAAAATGCAGAAAGATGCATTTAAACAAGGATATGAAATATTTATAGATTCATCTTATAGAACTTATGAATATCAAAAGAAAATTTTTGATAAAACAGTTAAAGAAAAAGGAATAAATCATGCTCATAAATTTATTGCTTTACCGGGGGGAAGTGAACACCAAACGGGTTTAGCAATTGATATTATTTTTAGAAGAAATAATAAAATGATAGAAGAGCAAAATGAAAATGACCCTGAAATAAAATGGTTGTTTTCAAATGCATATAGGTACGGATTTATTTTAAGATACCCTAAAGGAAAAGAAAAAATTACGGGTTTTAACTTTGAACCATGGCATTTTAGGTATGTTGGTAAAAAATTAGCAGAAGAAATTTATTTAAAAAACATCACATTAGAAGAATATTATATCCAAAATAGTAAAAAGTAGCTTATAAACCTGTGTTGATAAGAGTTTTAATTTGATTAAAATATTGAACAGTTAATTCATTGATTAAATGAAAATATTCAATAATTCCATACCAACCTTTAATATTAAAACTAAGAATACTACCGATTGTAAATAAATTAACACCAGGTAAAAATAAAACACAAAAACGATAACCAACTTTAGGTAAATCAGTTTGTTCTGGATGAATTTGAGAAGCAACAGTATCAATATGATAACCTAAAAAATAACCTAAAATAATATGATATATTAATCTATGAGGTAAAAAACTTATAATAATCATATATATTAAACAAAAAAGCGGAAAAAAATATGGTGCAATAATAATAAGCCAATTACCTTCTCCAATAAACCCCATCTCCCCACCCGTATCATCTGAATTTAAACGAATATGTTTGATTTTATGAAAAGTTAAAAGTGCAAAAAATGTATGTGTTAATTCATGTGCAATTATTTGCATAGAAGTACGAACAGACGAGTCCATCATTGTTTTTGAAAAAACAAAAAAAACAAGACCACCTAAAAGGCAAAATGTATTAACATTTGAAACAAGAAAAAAATCTAAAGAACGAATTAATGCAGGAAGACTAATAAACATATAAAAAGCAAGTGGCCATTTAAATAAATTAATCAATTTATCTAAACTTTGTGACATTTTATTCATCACCTTTTAACCATAATGCGTCTTTTATTTTTTCCTTTAAAAATGTTTTATGAAAAACAAGATCATCATCACTAATACAAAATACTCTTTTTGTGTAACTTTGAGATTGAGAAAACAAAATATGATTATTTGTTTGTGTTAAGTTTTGTGTTGGATTTAAATTCATAGAGGGTTCGACACCACCTAAAAGCTCTAGATACACTTCTGCTAAAAGCTCAGCATCAAGGAGTGCGCCGTGCTTTGTACGTTTTGAATTATCTATATTAAATCGTTTACAAAGAGCATCTAAATTGTTTCGAGCACCAGGAAATTTTGCTTTTGCAATTTCTAAAGTATCAACAACTTTATGATCCTTTAAAGTGTTAAAACCATTATGTTTTAATTCATAATTAACGAAATTCATATCAAAACAGGCATTATGAGCCACCATTATACCATCATCACCAATAAAATTTAAAAAATCAGGTGCAATAGATGAAAAACGTGGATAATTTTTTAAAAACTCGTTCGATAAGCCATGAACTTTAAAAGCTTCATCAGGAACGTCCCTTAAAGGATTTATATATTGATGATATGTTTTACCGGTTGGAATATGATTAATAAGCTCAATTGCTCCAATTTCAATAAGCCTATCACCTTCATTTGGATTTAAGCCTGTTGTTTCAGTATCAAAAACAATTTCTCTTAACATTTATAAAAATCCCGAACAAGTTCTATTAAATCAACTTTTAATTTTGTTAAAGATTGATTTGTGTTAATTATATGTTTCGATAAAGAAATATCAATAAATTTATTTTGTTTATCAATAATATTATTAAATTGATCAATTTGAATATGATCACGTTTTATAACACGTTGCTGCATCACACAATCAGGTGCTTTTGTTATTAAAACATCATAGCAATAACGATCCAAATTCATTTGATATAAAAGTGCAGATTCTATAAAAAACAAGTTTTGATTAAAACGAAACTGATGAATTGTATTTAAAAACTTATTTTTTAAATAAGGATGTGTTAAACTCTCTAAAATTTGAAGCTGTTGAACATCTGAAAAAACTAAATCTCTTAAAATTTTTTTATCAAAAACATTATTAATAAAGGTTTTTGGAAAATATTGTTTAATCTGATAAAGAAAATTTGGATTTTGATACATTTTCCTACACCAAACATCCATATCAAAAACAACAAAACCTAACTCTTTTAATAAACATCCTACTGTTGTTTTACCACTGCCAATAAGACCTGTAATACCGATTAAATACATGTTTTTCAACTTTCTTATCAAATATACACAAAAAACAAATCATCTGTGTATAAGACAACACTTTTTATTAAACTATATATTTTTATAAACATCAAACAAAATAAATCAATTAAGTTATAAACATGTTGATTTTTAAATTCACTCTCTGTGAATTATGTGAATAAAAGAGAATATATACTGATTTATATAATAAATAGGTTGTTAAAAAAACAGAGGATTAAAAAAAATAAACAATTTTCACACAGATATACAACAACAAACTTTTAAAAAATTTAAATAGTAGGAAAGATATTTTGTGAATATTTTTTTTAAATTAAAAAGTTGACTTTTAAATAAGTTTTTGTTATATCTTTTCAAGTCATATTCTTGACATTTTTTTAATCTCACATTTTAGGATTTGTTATGTATTTAAAAGAGTTAAAGGAAAAATCTCCTAAAGAACTTTTAACATGGGCTGAAGATTTAGGTGTTGAAGAAGCTTCTTCTATGCGTGTTCAAGATTTAGTTTTTGCAATTATGAATAAAATTGCAGACGGAAAAGAAGAAATTTATGGAGATGGTGTAATTGAAGTTTTACCAGATGGATTTGGATTTTTAAGGTCGTCAAATTCAAATTATCTTGCAAGTGCTGATGATATATATGTTTCACCATTACAAGTAAAGAAATATTCACTTCGTACAGGTGATACGATTGAAGGTAAAATAAGGGCACCAAAAGAAAATGAACGATATTTTTCTTTAATGACTGTTGATATGGTAAATTTTGAAGATCCTGAAAAGTCAAAACTTCGTGTTAATTTCGATAACTTAACACCACTTTATCCAACAGAAAAATTAAATTTTGATATAATTTGTGGGGAAAAAGATTATACAACACGTGTTATTGATTTAATTTCTCCACAAGGAAAAGGACAGCGTGGTCTTATAGTCGCCCCACCAAGAACCGGTAAAACCGTTATGCTTCAAAATATTGCACATGCAATCGCTACTAATCATCCAGAAGTTTATTTAATGGTTTTATTGATAGATGAGCGTCCTGAAGAAGTGACTGATATGACACGTTCTGTAAAAGGTGAAGTTATTTCTTCAACTTTTGATGAGCCTGCAACAAGGCATGTACAAGTTGCAGAGCTTGTAATTGAAAAAGCAAAACGTCTTGTTGAAACTAAAAAAGATGTGGTAATTTTACTTGATTCAATTACACGTTTAGGACGTGCATATAATGCAGTTGTTCCATCTTCAGGTAAGGTTTTAACCGGTGGTGTTGATGCAAATGCATTACAGCGTCCAAAAAGGCTCCTTGGTGCAGCTCGTAATGTGGAAGAAGGTGGTTCTTTAACAATTATCGCAACAGCTTTAATTGATACCGGTTCTAAAATGGATGAAGTTATTTTTGAAGAATTTAAAGGAACGGGTAACTCTGAAATTATATTGGATCGAAAATTAACAGATAAACGTTTATTTCCGACAATTGATATCACACGTTCCGGTACACGTAAAGAAGAACTTTTGGTTGATAAAGCAACACTTTCTAAGATGTGGGTTTTACGCCGTGTTTTAATGCAGATGGGTGTGACCGATGGTATGGAGTTTTTACTCGATAAATTAAGAGTTTCAAAAGATAATAAAGACTTCTTTAATAATATGAATTCTTAAAAATAAAAACACCTCTAAAGGTGTTTTTATTTATATTAATCCTATTTTTTGGGCTGTAATAACAGCCTGTGTGCGATTATTTACTTTTAAACAACGAAGTAAAGCGTTGATATGTAGTTTAACAGTTGCTTCTGAAACACCTATTTCATAAGCAATTTGTTTATTAGATTTACCTTGTGCTATTAAATCTAAAACTTGACTTTGTCTATTTGTTAATGGTTTTGAATTAATTTTGATGTTATTTTCATTTTCTATATCTCTTAAAGCATTTGGTATATATACATACCCATCAAAAATTTGTTTAAAAGCTTCTTTAATAGAAGATAAATCAGTTTGTTTAAAAATATACCCATATACACCAGTTTTGATAATTTGTTTTATTTGATTTATATCCTCAGATGATGAAATAACAACAATTTTTAAATTTTCCTGAATATGTTTTAATTCTAAAATACTTGTAATACCATTTACATCAGGCATATCAAGATTTAAAATAAGGATATCTATATCTTGCTCTTTTCTTAAAATTCTTAAAACTTGAGAAAAACTTAAAACCTGTAAAATCACACTTTGAGGTTTTATTTCATTAATATATAAAGAAAGACTATCACGAAATAAAGCATGATCATCAGCAATAAGAATTTTCATTTTTTATACTCCAAATCAAAACCAAGATGCATTCGATATAATAATCAACGAAAGCATTTAAAGTGCAGGAAATAAAAATAGTTCAAATTCTAAAGTTCAATATATTCAACACCAGCTTCATGAAACATTTGAGCAGAAATACTAAGTTTATCCCGCCAAGTGTTTTTAGGTGTGGATTCATCTATAATAACTTTATTTGTAATGATGGTTTTAATACCAGCTTGAATAATAGCTCGTGCGCAATCGACGCAGGGAGCATGTGTGGCATACATCACACAACCTTTAACAGATACACCTGTTAAACAAGCATTATATAAAGCATTACGTTCAGCATGTTCAAAAAAATCATATTTTGTAGGTCTTTCAAAACGTTCTTCGATATCATCTTTAACACCACGAACAGGACCGTTATAACCTGTGGCACGGATCTCTTTATCAGGACCAACAACAACAGCTCCGGTCTTTGTTGATGGATCTTTAGACCAAGAAGCCACTAAAAAAGCAAGTTCCATAAAACGTTTATTCCATTTATCAGAAAACATGATTTTTCCTTTTGATATTGATAATACACCAAGACTAAAATATTTTTATTAACAAATAGCTAAACCTCTTGACTTTTAATTTTAAAAACGCCACTTTAACACTAGTTTAAAATTTAATTTTTAAGGAGCATATTTTATGAGTGCAATTATAGATATTCATGCACGTGAAATTCTAGACTCACGTGGTAATCCAACGGTTGAAGCTGATGTTGTTTTACAAAGCGGTTCTTTTGGTAGAGCAGCTGTTCCATCAGGGGCTTCAACAGGTGTACATGAAGCTGTGGAACTTCGTGATGGTGATAAATCTCGCTACATGGGAAAAGGTGTTGAAAAAGCTGTTGCACATGTTAATGATGAAATTTATGATGCTTTAGCAGGTTTAGATGCTGATGACCAAATAGCAATTGATGAAGAAATGATTGCTTTAGATGGTACTGAAAATAAAGGAAAGCTTGGTGCAAATGCTATTTTAGCCGTATCACTTGCTGTTGCAAAAGCAACCGCTGAAGAAGCAGGTCTTCCTTTATATCGTTATTTAGGTGGAACGATGGCAAGAACACTTCCTGTGCCGATGATGAATATTTTAAATGGCGGTAAACATGCTGATAATCCAATTGATATTCAAGAATTTATGATTGCACCAATCGGAGCACCTTCTATAAAAGAAGCAATCCGTTGGGGTGCTGAAATCTTCCATACATTAAAAAAGAATCTTAAAGCCGCAGGTCAGAATACAAATGTGGGTGATGAAGGTGGTTTTGCACCGAATTTAAAAACAGCTGAAGAAGCATTAACATTTATTGTTAAAGCAATTTCTGATGCAGGATATAAACCAGGCGAAGATGTGTTTATTGCACTTGATGCTGCTTCTTCTGAATTTTATGAAAACGGTAAATATGAAATGAAGGGTGAAGGTAAATCATATACAAACACTCAAATGGTTGAATATTACAAAGGTTTATGTGATAAGTTTCCGATTTTCTCAATTGAAGACGGTATGGCAGAAGATGATTGGGAAGGTTGGAAAATGCTCACAGATACGTTAGGTTCTCGTATTCAACTTGTTGGTGATGATTTATTTGTAACAAACCCGAAACGTTTAGCAATGGGTATAGAAAAAGGCGTTGCAAACTCTATTTTAGTGAAAGTAAACCAAATTGGAACATTAACAGAAACAATGCGTGCTGTTGAGCTTGCACAACGCAATAAATATACAGCAGTTCTTTCTCATCGTTCAGGTGAAACAGAAGATTCGACAATTGCTGATATTGCTGTTGCAACAAATTGTGGTCAAATCAAGACAGGTTCTATGTCAAGAACAGACCGTATGGCAAAATATAATCAACTGATTCGTATTGAAGAAGAATTAGGTGATATGGCAATTTATGCAGGCCGCTCAATTTTGAAAAAATAAGAAATTTAAAAAAAAGAAAAGCAAGGGTAATTTTTACCCTTGTTTTTCTTTAGATTTTAATTGTCCACAAGCAGCTAAGATATCTTGACCCCGTGCCACACGAACAGGGCAGGCAAAACCGGCTTTATTTAAAAGATCGGCAAATTGTTTAATTTTTTGCGCTGGACTTGCACGGAACCTGCTTGATGGCCATTCATTAAAAGGAATTAAATTAAAACTAGCACGGATTTTATGCGTTTTTAAAAGATGAATTAACTGTTTTGCATCTTCAGGACTATCATTAACACCATCAAGCATCAAATATTCAAAAGTAATATATCTACTACCGTCTTTTGATTGATATTGTTTACAAGCCTCAAGAATTTGCTCAATATTATAAACTTTATTAATAGGCATAATTTGATTTCTGATTTCATTGTTAGGTGCATGAAGTGAAATTGCCAAACGAACACCAGTCTGTTCTAAAACATGATTAATTTCTGGAACAATACCACAAGTGGACATGGTAATACGCCGTCTTGAGATAGCAATACCATCACCATCAGAGAGGATATTCAGCGCTTTAATGACATTTTGAGTGTTTTGAAGCGGTTCTCCCATACCCATCACAACAATATTTGAAAGAAATCTGGTTTGATCGATCGGACTCGGCCACTCACCGTAAGCGTCACGGACAACCATAAATTGAGAAACAATTTCACCGGCTGTTAAATTACGTGTGAGTTTTTGAGAACCAGTGTGACAAAATCGACACCCCATAGCACAACCCACTTGTGTGGAAATACAAACAGCACCTCTATCAAGTTCTGGAATATAAACCGTTTCAACACGTTCACCATCTGAAAACTCTAAAAGCCACTTATGTGTTTTATCTTTTGAAATCTGTTCAGTAATAATTTTAGGACGTGTTAAAGTAAATTTTTCATTTAATTTCAGGCGAAAATCTTTTGATAAATTAGTCATCTCATCAAAAGATTGAACACCATGAAAATAAAGCCACTGCCAAAGTTGTTTTACGCGAAACGGCTTTTCACCCATTAAACTTAATTGAGCGGATAATTCTTCTTTTGAAAGACCGATAATCTCTGTTTTTTGCATTATTTTTTACCGCATTTAGCATTAATAGCTTTATAAGCTCTTGCAAACCCCTTTAAAGAATAAGTGTCTTTTGTTTGTGTACCTCTATTTGAAACACCTTCAACAATCATACGCTCACCTCGAAACATAGCCTTAACAAGCTTTTGATCTTCAGTATCATTGATTGTCCATGATTTATCATTATCTACAAAAAATTTTGTAAAAGTTTCTTTACCGATTTTGACCGTAAACTTAGAGTTTGATTTTAAAGTATAACCAGCAACAAAATTAACAACATCAAAGCTTTTATCTTGCGGCCTATGTGTTACAACAGCATAAATATCACCTCTTTTAGTGTAATTACCTTCGTCGCGTTTTGGGGTTGACGCAATATAACAAACAGTATTTTTACCCTCTTTATAAGTATAAGCCGACCAATCATTATAATCACCAATCAGTTGAGGAGCTTCCATAGCAAACACATTAAAAGAATATAAAAAAAGACCTAAAAACAATATTTTTCTCATGATGTATACCTTTTTATTAAAATTATTAAAATATAGGTTGAATTCTAAAACGAAACTGTTAAAAGAAAGCAAAGAAAAATAAAAAAGGTCATAAAAAAATGATGAGGCCCGAATATTTAGACATCAAACGCATTATAAAAGACAAATCAATTTTAAGGCTGTTTAAAGCTGTTGAAAATTATGGTGGTGTTTTGCGTTTTGTTGGTGGTGCTGTTAGAGATTGTTTGGCTGGAAAAGAAGGATTTGAAATTGACCTTGCAACAGATTTAACACCTGATGAGCTTGTAGAAGCTTGTGGTGAAAGCGCTATAAAAACAGTTTCTCTTGGTTTAAAGTTTGCAAAAACAGGAGTTGTAATTAATAATCAAATATATGAGGTGTCTTCACTTCACAAAAACATCAAAACAAGTCAGCATAACTCAGATCTTTCTTTTACAGACGATTGGAATGCAGACGCATCAACACGTGACTTAACAATCAACGCGGTTTATGCTGATGAGAAGGGGAATGTTTTTGATTATTATAACGGAATTAATGATTTAGAAAAGGGAATTGTGCGTTTTATCGGTTCAGCGGATAAAAAAGTAAAAGAACAACCGATTCGTATCTTACGCTTTTTTAGATTTTATTCAATCTTTTCAAAAAACGATATTGACCTTAAAGCCTTAAAAGCATGTGTAGAAAATAGAGAACTCTTAAAAACAGTGGCCATTGAACAAATAAGAGATGAGTTTTTTAAGATTTTAACAACAAAAAACGCTACAAAAGTAGTTGAAATTTTAAAAGAAAATGATATATTATCATTTGTTTTTCCTAAAAAAAGTAATCCAAAACATTTAGATAAGTTAAATAAAATAATTGAAGAAAATAACTTAAAAGAAGATGTTATAACAAGGTTGTTTGTTTTATTTGAACCAGATCAGGAACTTGCAGAGTCGTTATCATTGAGACTCCATTTATCAAAATTTGAAAAAAATAAACTTTTAAATCTATCAAAATACATTTTTAATGAAGCAAAAATAGAGGATTTGGTATATTTAAAAAAGGTTGCTTTTACCCATTCAAAGGAGTTTGTTAAAGATAAAATTTTAATTACCTTAGCCTCAAATGAGGAGATGAATATCGAATTAAAAAAATTGTTTCAAAAAATAGATGAAATGGAAATTCCTGTCTTTCCTTTAAATGGTAAGGATTTAATAAACATTGGTCTAAACAAAAATTTACCAATGAAAGAAATTATAGGTGGCTTGAAAAATATTTGGCTTGAATCAGGTTTTAAAATGAACGAAGAAGACTTAAAACAAAAAGCCGTTCTTATGATAAAATAAATATACTTTATAAAACAACCTTGTAGGCGAAGAAAACAACAACCAAAATAAAAATACGCGCCAAATGACGCAACCAAATACTTTTATCATATTCCGCTGAACTACGCCAAATACCCATCACTAAAATAATGCTATAAAAAGTGAGAAAGGCAAGTATTGTAAAATAAGAAATAGTCAAGAAAAGCATGGTTTGATCCATATTTATAAAAGAAAAAACGGTGCGGTAATACTCTCCAAGCTTTAAACCATCAAGCTTATGAACTAAAAAAATACGAAACAAATATAAGATGAAAGTGATTAAAAATTCGCCCCAAACACCATATTTCCAAAACATTTCTTTTAGCTCAAACTGACCATGCAGAATTTTTGCAAACATTGTTTTCTCCTTAAAAAATCAAGACGCGTAAAGCTTAGTATCTTTTTATTAAAATTTCGTTATAATCCTGATATAGGGTTTTAGACCAAGCTCTTTTTGGATATGTGCAATATATTCGGAGCACTCTGACCATTCGGACCATTTTTCAATAAATTCTTTAGCCTTGTTAGGTGATTTTGAAAGCTGGATAGCAATTGTTTCTTCTAAAAGTTGATACATCACAGGTGTTATTTTACAAAAATCAATATGAAGTTTGTTTTCACTATCAAAAGAAATAACATGATGTTTTTTAAGATAGTTAAATTCAATTAAATCAGCAACACGATGCGGTTTTGATAAAACGGGTTTTGCTCTCGAAAATAAACTGATAATCCAAGAGGTGTAAATTTGTTTTAACTCAAAATCAGTATATGTGCCAAACGTTTTTGCAATATCTTGAATAAAAGCAATAGAAATTGTGTTAGCTTTATGCTCTTCAATAATATGAGCATAAATACCGAGTGCGTTTTTAAATGAACGATCAGGACCAAGAGAATGCCCGTTCTCATGACCTATAACAAAATGGTGGGACATAGGGATATCATAGTATTGATGAAGATCGCGCGAAACAAGAAGGTCTAAAAGTTTTTTTGTGCGCTCAGGATCTGAGGAAAAACGAACTTGTCTGTGATAAACATTTCGACGGCCACCTCCGGTTTTAACAGATAATTTATCATCATTAGGAAGGTTTTGAGCGGTGGTAATACCGCCGCGGCACATAGCATAATCACCGGTTAATGCTATTAAATCAACATCAACCATGGTTTGTTTGGAATCTTGTTCGATGTTTTGAGCGTACTGTGTATTGAAGGGCATTTTCTTTGCAATATAAGGTAATGTGTCTTTTGATTTTAAAATCAAATCAGTACCTTTTTTATTAACGATTCCGACACGGCAACCTAAAGTATCTTTCGGGTTGACTTCAATCTGTAAATCTTCAATCATTTTTTTTAAAATCGGATTCTCAAAAACAGTACCCGTAAATTCATCTTCATAATTTTCACGCGAAACGGTAAACTCTAAATTGTTGTATTGTAATTCAGCCCAATGTTTATCAGCAAGCATATCCATATCTTCGTTGTTTTGTAAAAAAGCTTGTGCTTGCCATGAAAGAAAATCTTTAAACTCGTGTTCAGTGGTATAATGCGCCGCAACCTCTAGCTCGTTTGCAATCATCAAAAATTCTTCTTTAAAATAGTCTGTATAATCAATAGCCTGAAGCTCATCATTGTGGCGACGAACCATTGTTCTGTTGCTCAAAATATGTTTAACATCTTCTTTTTTGCCACACTGAAGCATTTTAATCAAAATTTGATGAAACTCTTCGACAGACAAATCAATCGGATAAAAGTTTTTTCCTTTTGTTTGGTGGACATTTTTAAAAATTTCAACAGGTTCCGGATCTACACCATTTAAGCCGGCAACACCATTTAAACTCTTAAACAAAATATAAACCTTTTTTTCATAATCATTCGGATTTTGATTTTCTTCAAAAGCTTTTTGAAAAAAGAGATTAAGGTGATGGTCTTGTTCAAGAGCAACATCATTGATGATTTTTGAAGCTTTAACAAGGTGATCAAGAGCCTTTTTATCATCGTCAGGTAAAGCCCGATAAGAGGGTGTGTCACAACCGATGAGCTCAATATCACGCATTTGAGAAGAAATAATATCATCCAGTTCTTGTTCTGATAAATTTATTTCATAACCTTTAATTTGCATTTTTTACCTCCGAAAGCTGAATTTTTGGCTTGAGTTTTGTGCGTTCTGCGGCTCTGAGAGCCAAAGGGTGAGAAAAGTAAAAATCCCGAGTTAAGAAGATGATAAGAGTTTTTTCTTGTTTAATCAAAAACTCTAAATCGCTTTGTTTGATATCGCACGATTTTTCAGAAAATGTAGCGTTTTCAAAATGATCAATTAAAAAGTTTTTTAATCTATTCGTTTCGTTTTGAAAACAATTTATTAAAACAAAGTTTTCAGTATTAATGTGCTTAAAAACAGAAAAAAGAAAGTCTGGTTCAAAGTAATTTAAAAAAAGCATATGCGTCTGAGAAGAATTTAAGTCTTGATAGGATAAATAATATGTAAAATGAGGTTTTTGAGGCTCTATAACAACAGAGGGTGATTTTAAATTTTCAAGATGACGAAAATGTAAGACATTTGCCGCAACAAAAAAGAATAAGCAAACAGAAACACTAATGTAATCTAGCAGTTTTTTGTAAAATAAAGCGTTGTTATTAAGAGACATTTTTCCTCACATAAAAAACATAACCCATTTAGAAAACAAGGTCAAAGAAAAGCATTAAAACAATCCACAAAACATTGACATAAAGATTTACAGGTGCTAAAAAAAGTATGAGGTAAAAAACATGACAAAAAGAAACGGTATCAAAATTTATGAAAATCAAGACTTTGAAGGGATGCGAAAAGCCGGAAAACTTGCCGCCGAGTGCTTGGATTTTATCACACCTTATGTGAAAGTTGGTGTTTCAACAGGTGAACTTGATGATTTGTGTCATCAATTTATTATAGATCATGGTGCGATTCCGGCCTGCTTAGGATATCACGGATATCCAAAAAATGTTTGTATTTCAACAAATCATGTGATTTGTCATGGCATTCCAGATAAAGAACATAAACTTTATGATGGAGATATCACCAATATAGATGTGACGGTGATTGTTGATGGATGGTTTGGAGATACAAGCCGAATGTATTATGTGGGTGAGCCGAAAATTAAAGCCAAGCGTTTATGTGAAGTGACGTATGAATGTTTAATGCGCGGTATTGATGTTGTTAAACCGGGTGCACATTTCGGAGATATAGGCGCTGTGATTGAAGAATATGCGCATAAATATGGATATTCGGTTGTTGATATGTTTTGCGGACATGGTTTGGGACGCGTTTTTCATGATGAACCAAATGTGATGCACTGCGGTGTGAAGGGTACAGGCCCTTTAATTGAAGAGGGTATGTTTTTTACAATTGAACCAATGATTAATATTGGTAAAAAGGATGGTTTGATTTTATCGAACGGATGGACGGCTGTGACGCGTGATAAAAGCTTATCTGCACAATTTGAACATTCGCTCGGGGTAACTTCAAATGGATGTGAAGTGTTTACATATTCGCCAAAGGGGTTAGATAAACCACCGTATAAATAAAAAAGTACTTGCTTTTTTAAAAAGAATGTGTATAAAGAAGACATTTTCGGGACATAGCTCAGCCTGGTAGAGCGCTTGCTTTGGGAGCAAGATGTCGGAGGTTCGAGTCCTCTTGTCCCGACCAATAAAAAAAAGCACCGCAAGGGTGCTTTTTTTATTGGAAAGTGAGATACTTAGCTTAGCGAGGAAGCTTTCGATCGATATCCCACGTGGTGTGGTTTTTTTGGTAGATCGCCTCAGCGATGATTGCAAAGATGGCAATCCATGCGGCGATGCCGGCGGTGATCATAGACCACTTCGAGGCTTCCATGACTCCTTTGAATCCGAAAACCCAAAAGAGAACAACTCCTATGGCAGCAACGAAAAGGGCCACTGTTTTAATATTTTTCATAATGATTCCGGAATATTTACAGAGGCTTGACTTGACCGGATCCTCTTTTTTTAATAATTTTGAATTGAGTTAAAATTACCACAAGATTAAAATTTTGTCAAATATTTTTTAAACTTAAATTTTTTCAATTTTTTCAAGGCTACCGTCTGGAGCGTAGAAGTAGCGTTTTTGAATAAATTGACCTTCTAAAATTTCAGGTAAAAAATCAGCATCTGCCGTGCGCATTTGATCATAAGGGATATGGTCGGCATCTTGCCAGAAAACATCAACTTCATCTTTTTTAGGATCAACAACACCTTCAAACTCGGTTGAAAAATAAGCATAAACCTTAATATCCATCGGCGGAAACTCCATATAACCGACGTATTTCGGGTTTAAGATGGTTAAACCTGTTTCTTCTAAAGTTTCACGCTTGACACAGGCAAGCATGTCCTCATCCTGCTCTTCTTTTTTACCGCCGGGAAAATTGACATATCCTTTGTTAATACCGCGGTGGTGGCGGATCATTAAAAAACGGTTGTTTTTGATGTCTTTAATGATAGATAAACTGGCTTCTTTCATTTTAAGTTCCTTTTAAAAAGTTTGATTATGGTGATATAGCCGATAATAACAATTAAAGATGCGCCGACCCAAGCAATCGGGGAGGCGTAAAAAATACCTTGATACCCCATCATTTTTGCAAGGTAAATGGCAGCAAATGAGCGTAAAAAAAGCTCGGTTAAACTTGCAATAAGCGGAATGACGGCTTTTCCCATTCCCTGCAAGGTGTTGCGGAAAATAAAAATTAACCCTAAGAAAAAGTAAAACAAAGTGCTGATTGATAAATAAGTTTTACCCACCTCAATGATAAAATTATTTTCCTGACTTAAAAAGACGGAAATCATATCACGGCCGACATAGCGCACCAAAAGGGAGGCTAAAACACTGATGATAAGCGACCAAAAAGCCGTTAAACGAACACCTTGGCGGATTCGTGAAATTTTTCCGGCACCGAAATTTTGAGCCGCAAAAGTGGCCATAGCCATACCGAGTGCCAAAAGCGGTTGGGTGGCAAGTTGCTCGATTCGAAGAGCGGCCGTAAAAGCGGCAATCACATCTGCTCCGAAAGAATTACAAGTGGCTTGGATAACCATCATACTAAAAGATAAAACCGAAAACTGTAAAGACATCGGAAGGGCAATGGAAAGTTGTTCTTTAAGCATTTTTTTAGAAAAACGCCAATCGGATTTTTTTAAATGAAGAATCGGAATCTTAAAATAAATATAAAAAACAAATAAAACAAGTGTGAAACAGATAGCAACAACCGTTCCTAAAGCTGAGCCAGCCACCCCGAAACCAAAGAAATAAATAAATGTAAAATTCAAAACAACATTTAAAAGCGTTGCAAAAATAAGGAAACAAAGAGGTGTTTTACTATCTCCTAAAGCACGGACAACACCAAACAAAAGGTTATAAAAAACAAGCATCATAAGTGCAAAAGATAAAATACTCATAAAAACATGGGCGTCATTTTCAATTTCTGAAGGCACATTCATTAAGTGTAAAATTGGCCTTAAAAAGCAAAGCAAAAATGTGCTCATCAATAAACATAAAACAACACAAGCCATCATAGCGTGCGTGACGGAAGAACGCATACCATCCATATCACCGGCACCGAAACGTTGAGCGGTGACAACAGTTAAACCGCCGGCAAAACCGAAGGCAACAACCAAGAAAACAAAGAAAAGAGGTGCGGTGGCACCGACAGCCGCCAAAGCATTAACACCAAGCAAGCGTCCGACAATGAGGGCATCTGTGATGTTATAAAGCTGCTGAAAAAGGTTACCGATCAACAAAGGAAGGCAAAAAAGGAAAATCAGCTTTGAAGGGCGGCCTGTGGTTAAATTTTGAATCATTTTTATTACTCATTAAAACACCAAAGTTCTAACACATTTTTTTGATAAGGCAACCATTTTTACGTTTTTTTAATGTGGGGCGTTTAAAAAAAAATTATGAAAAAGATAGAAATTGACGTAACACAACTCATTGAAAAGATAAAAAAAGAGGACAAACTTTTTTATCCGGTGATGATGTATGTTTTACTTAATACGCTTCAAACAAATAAAGACGAAATTTTTTATGAGCTTGATAAGGGATTGTTTTTTAAAACAATTTTTCATCCGGAATTTGATGTTTTTTACCATAATTACGTTTTAAGTTGTTATGAAGGTAAAAACCAAGAAGTAAAAAAAGGAAAAATTCTTTTCGGATTACACGAAAAAAATGCCGATTTTTTACTTTTACCGTTCAAACAAAAAGGTGAAAAAACGATTTTACCCGTTATGATTGGTTTCGACGCGGTAGATGATTTTGAGGCTTTATGTCAAAAGGCTGTTTTAAGTTTTTGTTCTTATTAAGCATATTTTTATCAAAATAACAAGTAAAATCATGAGCCATGTTGTTGTCAAAATCACAACCGCATTTATCATCTTCAGCGCAGGTGCATGAATTTTGGTAATCATAAACACATTTTTCCATTTTTGACGCTCCAATAAAAAAACCGACTTTTTTAAGCCGGTTTTATATAAACATCAAAACTTGAAATTAAAGGTACTTAACAACCAAAATTTCAAAAGATTTTTTACCGCCGGGGGCCATAAACTCAACCGTATCACCAACCTCTTTGCCGATTAAAGCCTTGGCAATCGGGGAAGAAACGGAGATAAGGTTCTTTTCAATATCCGCCTCATAATCACCGACAATTTGATATTCTTTTTCGTCATCTGTGTCAACATCAGCAAGCAAAACCGTGGCACCGAAACGAACAACATCACCGCCCATAGATGAAGGATCAATAACCTGAGCACGGCTGACAACCGCCTCTAATTCTTGAATACGACCTTCAATAAAGCTTTGTTTTTCTTTAGCTGCCGAATATTCCGCATTTTCGGACAGGTCACCATGAGATCTTGCTTCAGCGATAGCGGCAATAATGTTCGGGCGATCAACACCTTTTAAATTTTTAAGCTCTTGTTCGAGCTGTAAATAACCTTTTTTTGTTAAAGGAAATTTATCCATTTTTATTCTCCTTTAAGTTAAAACACCATCTACCTTAAAGCTCTTAAGGTAAATCACTGTTTCAATGTTAGAAAAAATCAGACTGCGATACAACGCATCACAGCCATAGCTTCATAATTAAGAGCAATATAACATAAAAAAATCAAAAATCAAGCATTTTCTTTTTTGTGTAAAACTTTAAGGAAAATATATACAATTTTATGGGGTTGCTTAACATACAAAAACGTAGAATTGTATTTTTTAGGAGAAATTTTATGAAGAAAATTTTAGGATTAGCCGCCCTTATGGCTATCGCTTTAATGACAAACGCAAAAGCTTATGATAGCACGGGTTGTGGCTTGGGGTCTATGGCTTGGCGCGGACAAAGTGGTTTGTTGCCTCAAATTTTAGCTGTGACAACAAACGGTACATTTGGTAACCAAACATTTGGTATTACGTTCGGAACGTCGGGCTGTGATCCAAACGGACGTGTAAGCGGTGGTACCCAAAAAATGATTTTATCTTTCCTTGAGAACAACATGGAGCAATTTGCAATTGATGTTGCAACGGGTGAAGGTGAAACATTGACGACTTTAGCCGGCATTATGAATATGGATAAAGAAGTTGTGGCAGATCGCGCACATCGAAATTTTGCTTATCTGTTTGATAGTGAAAATGTAGATGTCGTCGATGTGACATTGAAATTTTACGAAATTATGAAGGCTTAAGTTTAAAGGAAAATAAGGAAAAGCACGGTCTTAAAGCCGTGCTTTTTGTTTCATGATAAAAAAAATATTTTTTCTTTTTGTTTTGTTTTTAAGTTTTAATGCAAAATCATCTGGATTTGAAAATTCGGACAAATGGTTGAAGCTCGTGCATTATCAAAAAAGTGCTTTCGGAGGTTTTGTTGGAACGATTAAAAACAACTCTTTCTACCTTTCAAAAGAAGGTAGGAAAAATCCGAAGGCTGAACTTCAGGCAACCATTGATCTGTTTGAAAACAAAGGAAATGAAGAAAAAAAATGTTTATTTCCGGCAAGATTTTCGGTTTTGAAAAAAGAAGGCTTAATCAATAAAAATTTTCCGAAATGTGAGGAGTTTGAAAAATTTAAAGATGATTTAAAACCTTCGGGTGTGACGCTTTTGTTTACAGATGCTTATATGAATAATTCTTCATCACTGTTTGGGCATACTTTAATCAGAATTGATACATCGCGAAAAGGAACACAACTTTTGGCACACGGCTTAAATTATGGTGCGTGGACAAACGGGTATGAAAATAGTGTTTTTTATGCAATTTACGGGTTGTTGGGGTTTTATCAGGGGGGACTCTCAATTAAACCGTATTACGACACGGTTAACACTTATAACAATATCGAAAACAGAGATATTTGGGAATATACCCTCGATTTTAATGATGATGAATTAGATTTGTTTGTGGCGCATGCGTGGGAGATTGGTAACATCACAACACCCTATTATTTCTTTTCGCAAAACTGCTCATATATGCTTTTAGAAATTTTGGACGCGGTCAGGCCGAGCTTGAAACTTGCTCAGGACTTTAAGGGGTGGACGATTCCGCTGGATACGGTAAAGGCAGTAAACAATAGAGGTTTGGTAAAACAGACAAACTATCGACCCTCAAGAGAACGTAAGATTAAATACCGTTTGAAACAAATGAATAAAAACCAAAAAAAAGCTTTTTATAGGCTGATAAAAGATGAAAATGCGGATACTTCATTTTTAAAAAATGATGAAAAAGGTGATGTTTTGGAAACCGCCTATCAATATGTTCAATATCAATATGTAGCCAAAGATTTAGATTTAAAAGATTATCGAAAAAAGAGTTTTAAGCTCTTACAAGAGCGAAGTAAAAATATCATCGGGCAAAAATTTAACGATATTGAAGAGAAAAACAATCCAAACGATGCTCACGATTCGGCAATGATGGGTTTTGGATTCGGTGCCCAAAACGGTAGAGTTTTTGAAGAATTTTCTTTAAGACCGGCGTATCACAGTTTAACAGACAACCCTTTTGGATATTTAAAGGGAGCCGCTATCAACTTTTTAGAACTTTATTTGAGGCATTATGACCATCACGATAAATATGTTTTTGAAAAATTACATATTTTGGAACTCGATTCGCTTTCGCCGATGAAAAGAGGGTTTGTATCCCCATCGTACCGCATAAAAGTGGATTTAGAAAGGGAGACAAACTTAAGTAAAAAGAAAAACGGCTATGCTTCAAAAGCAGAAATTGCAGGCGGTGGAACTTTTGAATTAACGGAAAATGCATGGTTTTATGTTTTAAGCTCTATTGATGGGGCGTATGGTGGATTCTTAAAACAAAACGCTTATATCGGTGCTTCAGCGGCGATGGGTTTTTTATTGAATATTCAATATATTGGTTTTCAAGCAGAACTCAAAAAAACATTTGCCAGTACAAAAGAGGGTTCGGTTTTTTTACAAAAAGCAAAACTTCAAGTGCATATACATAAAAACACAGATTTTGAAGTTGATTTTACTAGAAAAACGATATCGTCAAGAAGCTTAAACCAAATGAGTTTCGGTATAAAAAAATTCTTTTAAGAGAAGCGGGTGACATAATAAGCTTTTTTGCTTGAAAATATTTTTTATGCGAGTATGCTTATACGCGTTAAAGGGAAATCTGAAAACAAAAGGAGAGGTGTTATGATCAAATATCTTTTGATGACTTTAATTGCTTTAACCCCTGTTGTAAGAGCTCAAGATGTTTTGGTTTCTGAAAGCGAAAAACAAAAAGCGGCTATTGAAGAGCTAAGCGAAAACATGGAAGAAACAGTCAGTCTTTGGAGTGTTGAAGATGTTGAAAAGTATTATCAAAAGGGTTTTGATTTAAACGCAAAAGACGAGAAAGGTAATACACCGCTTTATTATGCTTTAAGCAGAAATCTTTCTCTAGATGTGGCGAAAAAAATAATATCATATGGTGCAGATGTGAATATGCCTGCTGCAAACGGGATGTTGCCGATTAATGTTACGACATCAAAAGCAAACGAATTGCAACTTCAGATTTTAATGATGAAAACAATGGGGCTTGACATGGCAAACCCAAAAATTGAAGAAGAATTAGAGAAAAATGTCTTTCATGAAATGAGCAGAATGACAGAAATGGCGGCTGTTTTAATTGATGCCGGAGCAGATATAAATAAAGAAAGTGTGTTGGGAACACCTTTAATGAATGCCGTTACAAACCGCTGGAATATAGATATTATCAATTTACTTATCAAATATGGTGCAGACATCAATAAGCAGGATAAAAATGGAAGAACAGCACTTTTTTATGCTTTTTCGAGCGGTAATGATGATATTGTAAGCTTGCTTATTCAAGCGGGTGCCAACACAGAAATAACAGATAAAGACGGAAAAACTTATATGGAACTTGAAAGAACGCAGATAAGGTAAAAAGATTAACAACTTCTTTAGAAAGCGGTTTTAGAATCATCGGTTAAATAAAAGTTTAATATTTTAAAAGGAAGAAAAATGTTTAATACAAGAAAAATAAAATTTATCGTAACGGCATTTGTTTCGTTTTTGTTAACGGCAGTTAAAGCAAATGCTTCGGAAATTGATTTAAATGTGCCCGTGCTTGATGTGCCGTTTCACGTTTTTGGTTTTAATACAACAGGCAGTGCAATTTTAACACTTGGTTTGATTGTTTGTATTTTAGGTATGTTTTTTGGTCTTTGGGAGTTTTTATCTATAAAAAAATTGCCGGCGCATGAGGCGATGCTGAAGGTTTCGGAAACCATTTATGAAACATGTAAAACCTACATGAAACAACAGGCGAAGCTTTTACTTGTTTTGGAGTGTTTTATTGCTGTTTGTATTTTTTATTATTTCTTTTATTTGAACAATACGCCTTTAAGCAAGGTTTTAAATATTTTACTTTGGTCTATTTTAGGTATTTTGGGTTCTTTTTGTGTGGCCTGGTTTGGAATGCGTATCAACACTTACGCAAATGCAAGGACGTCTTTTGCCTCACTCAGAGGTAAGGCTTTTGATGTTATGAGTTTGCCACTCCATTCTGGTATGTCAATCGGTGTTTTATTAATTTCGGTTGAACTTTTCATGATGATTGTGATTTTGCTTTTTGTGCCAAGAGATTATGCGGGAGCTTGTTTTATCGGTTTTGCGATTGGTGAATCTCTTGGGGCTTCAGCACTTCGTATTTGTGGGGGTATTTTTACAAAGATTGCAGATATTGGGGCTGATTTGATGAAAATTATTTTCAAAATTGATGAAGATGATGCAAGAAATCCGGGTGTTATTGCAGATTGCACGGGTGACAATGCCGGCGATTCGGTTGGACCAACGGCAGATGGTTTTGAAACTTATGGTGTGACAGGTGTAGCTTTAATCAGTTTTATTGTGCTTGCTGTCGGTATGGTTTGGGGCGCAAACGGAAAATTACATTTAACATCTGCCGGTATTGATATGCAGGCACGCTTAATCACATGGATTTTTACCATGCGTGTGCTGATGATTTTAACCTCTGTAGTATCATATGCTTTTAATAATTTTGTTTCAAAAGTCCGATTCGATAAAAAAGAAAAATTTAATTTTGAAACACCTTTAACAACGCTTGTTTGGGTTTCTTCCATTGTTTCGATTTTAGTAACATTCGTCGTTTCTTATGTGATGATTGATGCTCAAACATTTGATGAAAATCTTTGGTGGAGGTTGGCCGTTATCATCAGTTGTGGAACGATTGCAGCTGCACTTATTCCGGAATTTACAAAAATCTTTACATCATCAAAATCAAAGCATGTTGAAGAAGTTGTCAACGCAAGCCGAGAAGCAGGAGCTTCTTTGAATATTATCTCAGGGATTGTTGCCGGAAACTTTTCTGCATTTTGGCAGGGACTTATTATGGTTGCACTGATGTTTGTTGCTTTTGTGACGGCAAAAACAGGCTTGGATACATATATGGTTTATCCAACAGTTTTTGCTTTTGGTTTGGTGGCATTCGGTATGCTTGGTATGGGGCCGGTGACGATAGCTGTGGACAGCTATGGGCCTGTAACAGATAATGCTCAATCAGTATTTGAACTCTCACAAATCGAGCAAATCAAGGGCATTAAAAAAGAAATTCAAAAAGACTACGGATTTGAACCGAATTTTGAGCTTGGTAAACACCTTTTGGAAGAAAACGATTCGGCAGGAAACACCTTTAAAGCAACCGCTAAGCCCGTACTGATTGGAACGGCTGTAATTGGTGCGACAACCATGATTTTCTCAATCATTTTGCTCTTAAAACTTTCCTTAAATCTGTTGGATCCGAATGTGTTGTTTGGTATTATTTTAGGCGGGGCGGTGATTTACTGGTTTTCAGGAGCGTCAATGCAGGCGGTTTCAGCAGGGGCTTATCGTGCTGTGAACTACATTAAAAAACACATTAAACTCGATGGTAAAAAAGCGGCATCAATCGAAGATTCGAAAAACGTGGTTCGTATTTGTACGCTCTATGCACAAAAGGGTATGTTTAATATTTTTATTGTGATCTTTTCATTTACGATTTCTTTTGCGTGCTTTAATGCAAACTTATTTGCAAGCTACTTGATTTCAATTGCTGTTTTCGGCCTTTTCCAGGCACTTTATATGGCAAATGCCGGTGGCGCGTGGGATAATGCAAAAAAGGTGGTTGAGGTGGATTTAAATGAAAAAGGAACACCGCTTCATGCAGCATCTGTCGTTGGCGACACGGTCGGTGACCCTTATAAAGATACCTCATCTGTTGCGCTAAACCCAATCATTAAGTTTACAACACTGTTCGGTTTGTTGGCTGTTGAAATGGCAGCAAGTGCGCCAGCTTGTATCTCTTTAAGTTTAGGCGTGGTGTTTTTTGTGATTGGAATTGTTTTTGTTTGGCGCTCATTTTATGCAATGCGCATAGAAGCTGCAAACAAAGATTAGCTTTTAAAAGAAGAACAAAGCCGGCTTAAAAAATTTTTTAAGTCGGTTTTTTTAATATTTTATTTGACATTTGACAAAAAGAAAGATAACTTAAAATCGATTTTGTATAATTTTAAAACACAATATTTATGGAAAAAGTAATAACTATTATTTGCGCAGCGATCTTCGGGATCGTGATGGCCGTTATGGTTTTGGCCGGTAGTAAGAGAAAAAACAACACTAAAACACTAAAGAAATGACACTATTGCAAGTTATCATTATTTTAGCAATTGCTTTGTCTTTTGTTGTTTTTATGTTTTTAGGGTTACAACGACACGAGCCCAAAACATATGCTGGAAAAGCAAAGCTTATTGCCAGGTTTACGGATAAAGAAGGATGTTTTATCTGTGAATTTGAAAAAGACGGCAAAATTGTAAACGCGGTTTATGGTTTTGATAGTCCAAGCCTAAAGGTTGGTGACGAAGTTGAGATCGTTTGGAACGGGAAACTTTACAGTCTTCCGCATGTTATGGACAAACAGGTTTATGACAGGGAACAAGCCATTCACATCAATCTACACAACCAAGAGCATGGTGAATTTTAAAAAAAAGCAGATCGATTAACGTCGGTCTGCTTTTTAGTTTATTTGATTTTGTGTCTTTTCTTGAATAGATTTAATACGCACCACATCCAATCTTTTACCTGTTGATTCATAAATATCAAGAAGCTTTGAGCAAAGATTTAAAGTGTTTTGGCATTTGGTTAAAAAAGAAACATCTTCCTTACTGACAAAACTTAATGCCTTTTCTAAAAAATAAGCTTCTTCGGTTTTGCTACGCGCAACATTTGCAAGATTCAAAAAAATTTGCATTTTTAAAGTGTCATCGACAAGATCAGCTAATTTGGAAGATGTTTTAAAATAGCCATCTTCATCTTCAAGAGCATGATAAATATCTCGTATTTTTCTCAAAATTTCTGTTTGATTTTCAGATGTGTTTGAAAAAATCAAAGCATTTTGATAAGCTTCTATGGCATGAGTCATGTTTTGAAAATCAAAGGAATATGAGTTTTTTTGCAAAAATAAGTTGCCGATATTATTATATGTCCAAAACAAAATTTGTTTTTTTTTGGTACTTTCGTCTTGAATACACTTTTTAGAAGAAGCACAAAAATCAAGTACATTGTGATAAGAAAAAAGCTTATCATCAACTTCTGAAAAATATTTTGCAGCTTCATCGGCTCTTTTATAAACCTTTAAAAGATCTGAATCTTTGTTGTAAAGGTGTTTGTGCTGTAAAGACATCAAAGAACACCACCCGTATGAATACAATAAGTGCAATTTTGAAGATTGTAATTTTTGAAATTAGCACACCGATCACAAATACACCCCTTGTTTAGATGGATGCAATTACTTTTTTCGAAGGCGCAAAACATTTTTTCAAAATGATTATGCTCCTGCAAAATCCGTGTCGGTTTAGAGGTGTTTTGAAAAACATTTTTGATTTTGCAAGTTGTGGTGTATGATGGGCAATTCAAACAAAGACAACGCTTGAGATTTTGTTGTGTTTTATCAACTTTTTGTAACATAAACTTCTCCTTTCCCTTAAAAAATAAGACAAAGAAAGAAGAAAAAAAGAAAAACTTTTGGTTATAAAAGAGCTATTCTTTATTTTTTTTAGATTTATTTTGTTTGTTTTTCTTGGCTTCCGCAAATTTTGCCTCAGCTTTTTCTTTACCTCTTTTAGCTGCCTCTATACCTTTGCCCGCAAGATCCTTTAAATCACTTTTCAAAGCAGGAAGTTTATCTGCCTGAAAAATAAGGACAACAAAGATGATAATCAGTAACCAATAAAACATTTATGACATTCCTTTCTGTAATTGAAATAAAACCTCCGTTGCATCATAGCAGACGGTTTGCTCTTTTAAGAGATTGAGCTTAGCATAATAGGTTTGTTTTAATAAATCAAGATTTGTTTGTGCGTTATGCTGTATAAAAATATCACGGATTTTATGAAAACGCGTTAAAGCGTCGTCAGACAGATATTTTTTTGTTTGACAAACTTCCTTTAAACCATTTAAATCGCCAAGGCAATAACAAACGGCATCGACGCCGGCATTTAGTGCCGTATAGACCCTTTCTTCAATACGGCCCTTGAGAGCATGCATTTCTAGAGCATCAGAAACAAGAAAACCCTGATAATCCATAATACCTCGAATAATATGCCCAATAGCTTTTTTTGACATTGTAACGGGATTTTTGGGGTCAATTTCAGGAATTAAAATGTGTGCCGTCATGGCGGCCGGACAATTTTTATTTTCAATAAAAGGCTTAAAATCACGGTTCAAATCTTTAAGGGAAGAATCAAGAACAGGCAAACCCAAATGGGGATCCGTACGCGCACGTCCGTGTCCCGGAAGATGTTTCATACAGGGACAAACACCGTTTTTTTGATATGTTTGCCACAAAATCTTGCCGTGTTTAGAGATTTTTTGAACACCCCTACCGAAAGATCTTGTCTTTAAAGCATTTGTTGTTGTGGGGTATTCAATATCAAGGCAGGGTGCAAAATTAAAGTTGGCCCCAACACTTGTCATATCCGCAGAAATAAGCTCAGCGTGCATTCTTGTAATGTTGAGACGATTGATTTGACCCAAAAGTTTTTGCGAGGCATAGTCATTAAAGCCGGCGGATTTAAGACGATTAACACGCCCGCCTTCTTCATCAAGAGCAATAAGCACATCATCACGACCAATAATCTCTTTTATCTGCTGTATTAAGGTGCAAATTTGCTCTTTGTTGTTTAAATTTCTTTTAAAAAGGGAAACACCGAGCGGATTAAATGTTTCTAAAAGACGCTTTTCGTCATCCGTTAAGACGGTAGAAGAAACAGAAAGTATGGCAGCAAGAATTGGCTTTGTCATTTTTCTTTAACCATGCACGTGCCGCCAGATGTCTTAATCTTTTGACATATGCTATCAGCTTCATCTTTCAAAGCAAAAGCACCAACTTTAAGACGATGAAGACCATCAGACTGGGATTCTATTCTAAAGGGTAAATTGGCAATTAAAGGATATTGATTTTTGAGTTGCTCATAACCCTTTTGGATGGCATCTTTGTTGGCAGAGGCCATCATTTGAATACACCAAGTACCCTTGTTTTGTTCTGTTTGAGATGTAAGGTTTGTATTTTCCCGAGAATCTTTTAACGTAGATTCGTTTGCAGGCACATCTATTGTTTCTTTAGTTGTTATTGGATCATTCGTTTTTTGAATCTGAACATCGATAACAGGGAGCTTTTCGGGAATTTTAACAGTTTCTGTCGCGGTGGTTTGGACAGCACTGATAAGCTCGTCCATATTAGAAAGTGTTGTATCAACAATATTAACAGAAGCTTCAAGAGATTCGGTCTCTTTAGCAACAATAGTCGGCATTTGTGGGGCTTCGGGTGGAGGAAGAAGGCTTTCAACTTTGGTGTCGATTTTATCATTTTTTTCAACCAAAGTATAAACGGTTTTGTCTTGATTTTGAATTTCCATACCACCGGGCTCATTGGGCTGGATTTTAACAGGTAAAATCGGACGGCGAATAATCGGAACTTCTTTGTCCTGATGAAAACCAAAATGTGGTAAAAGTAAAAACCAGCTTACAAGTCCTGCCAAAACAATTCCCGCTATCGCACCGATAAAACCGTTACGTGAACGCTCTAAATCGTGACGACGCTGTTCAATATTGGCTTCCATCTCTTGAGCAATTTTTTGTTTAAACTCGCTTAAATATTGCTCTTCTTTCGGATTATTAAACAATTCTTCCATAATTTTCCTTCCTTTTATTTTGAGCATAGCATAGCTTAAAAAACTTTATAATCATTTAATATCAGGCTTGAAATTATCAAAAATTTCACTAAAATTGAAAAACATGAAAATAGTGACGCTCAATATTAATTCGATTAACGCCCGTATTCCATATTTATTATGGTTTTTGGAAAAACAAAATCCGGACATTGTTTTGTTACAGGAAATTAAAACGGAATATAACACCTTTCCGTTTTTTGAAATAAATGCTGCCGGCTATCATGCAAAAGTCTTAGGACAAAAAGGCTATAACGGTGTTGCTGTCTTATCAAAAAAAGAAGCAAAAATTATCAGGGAAAATCTGCCAAATTTAAAAGATGAACAAGCAAGATATTTAGAGGTTTTAATTGGAGATGTTTTATACATAAGTGTTTATATGCCCAACGGCAATCCTTTAGGATCAGAAAAATTTGAATACAAATTAAAATTTATGGACGAATTTTATGAACACGTATCAAAACTTTTAAAAGAGCACGAAAAAATTATTATTGGCGGTGATTTGAACGTTATTTTAACAAAAGATGATGTGTACAATGAAGAATCCTTTAAAAATAACGCACTTTGTGATGAAAGAGCCCGTGAAAAATTAACTGCTTTGAAATATTTAGGGTTTTATGATGCTTTCAGGGTGTTACATGAAAAAGAAAACGGTTACACCTATTGGGATTATGGTCCGTCTGCCTTTGCAAATGATTTTGGGATGCGAATTGATTATTTTTTTATTTCGGCAAAAATGCTTGAAAAATTGGCAAGCTGTACAGTTGATCGAAGTTTAAGAAAAAAAGAAAAACCTTCAGATCATACGGCACTTGTGGCAGAGTTTGAGATGTAGGGAGAAGTTTTTGAAAAAAATTTTTTATTTTGTTTGTTTTTTGCTTTTTTTTAGCTTTTCTGCAAAAGCCGAGACAGATGTGGTAAGTGAGGTTTTTGAAACTTTGGCACAAGATTATATTGTAGAGAAGACACCAAAAGAAATTGCACTCAAAGGTCTAAAAGCAATAACAGATATCGATAAGGATATTTTGATAAAGCATACTACGGATAAAATATTTTTATACCAAAAAGATAAGGTGTTGGCAAAGTTTGATATGCCGCAAAACGAATATGATAAAAATTCTTGGATCGAGTTTTGTAAAGATGTTTTACAAAAAAGCACGAAACTTTCCTCAAAGCTTGATGTTTTAGATTTTGAGTTACCAGACAGATTTGCAAATGCCGTTTTTAAAGATTTAGACGGATATTCAAATTATTTTAGTGTGTTTAGCACCGAAGGTGATGAGCCAATCAGGATAAGACGTCAATTTGCTTCACGTGTGATAGATGATATCCTTTTAATAAGGGTGTTAAGTTTTCAAAGAGGAGTGTCTCAAAAAATTAAAACCGCAGTTGAAGAATGTTCCATCTGTAAAGGTATAATTTTGGATTTGCGAGGTAATCACGGCGGTTTTTTTGACGAAGCGGTTAAAATTGCGGATCTCTTTTTGGACGAGGGAATTGTAGCATACACAACTTCTCCGCTAACAGATGAATCTCAATATTTTACAGCAGAGACGGGTGATATTGCGTTTTCTAAACCAATGGTTGTTTTAATAGACGGCATGACGGCATCTGCAGCGGAAATTTTGGCGGCATCACTTTCTGAACAAAATCGTGCGGTATTGGTCGGCACAAAAACTTATGGGAAAGGAACGGTTCAAGATGTGAAAAAAATAGGAGGAGAACGGGCGATGTCCGTTACAACATCGTTTTTTTACACACCATCAGGACTTAAGATAGATAAAATCGGTGTGACACCGATGATTTGTGTAACAACGGGCGAAAATTGCGATAAAGAAGATAGATTAAATAAAGAAGAAGACATTGAACGAGCCGTTATGTTGATTAAAACGGGAATATAAAAAATTTTGTTGACAAGGGCTCAAAAATATGTATATTACGCCCTAAATGTTTTTATCAACCTTAAAAGTAAGAGTATATTAAAATGGCAAAAGCAGTAAAAGTAAAAGTTAAATTAGAGAGCAGTGCCGGAACAGGCACATTTTATCTCGCGGAAAAGAATCCGAGAACTCATCCTGAAAAATTGGTCTTGAAAAAGTATGATAAAAAGTCCAAGAAACACGAAGAGTTCGTTGAAAAGAAATTAAAGTAATTCTTTTTAAAAGCGCTATAAGATAAAAAGAGGTCTCTTATAAGACCTCTTTTTTGCTTTCAGTAGATTTGTCTGGATACGCCTTTTGATATTCCTTTTTTAATTTTTCGATGGAAACATTTGTATATCGCTCAGTTGTTGACAGCGAAGCGTGTCCCAAAAGCTCCTGAATGGAACGTAAGTCACATCCCTCATCTAAGAGTTGAGTCGCAAAGGAGTGACGGAGCGCATGCGGCGTGACGCTGTCATCAAGAGCCATATAGGTGCGCAGTTTTTGCATTTGGCGTTGGACAATGCGAGGCAATAACCTTTCTCCTCTGGCACCAAAGAACAAAGGCTCACCTCTTTTAAAGGGATAAGGGCAAGCTTCAATGTAGGCTTCAATCGCCTTAAAAACGGCGGGTAAAATCGGCACAAGCCTTTCTTTGTTGCCCTTACCTTTGATAACAAGAGAGGTTTGCCCTTCAATAATGTCGCCGAAATTGATGGAAAGGGCTTCTGAAATACGAAGACCGGCACCATAAAGAAGTATTAAAACAGCCTTATCACGAAGGCCTTGCCAATCGGACTTTGCAAGGTTAGGTGCCTCATTCAAAAGTTCAAAAGCTTCATTAGCATCAATAGCCTTAGGAAGACTTTTGGGTGTTTTAGGATTTGAAACAAGGCAAATAGCGTCATTTTGAATATGATGTTTTTTATTAAGCCAGTTAAAAAAGTTTTTGATAGCCGAAATTTCACGCGAAAGAGAGGTTTTTGTTATATCTAAAGCGGCGCGGTGGGAAATGAAGCGCCGAAAATCGCGAAGTTCGAGCATTTTTAAAAAATCGACATCAGAATCTTCAAAAAAGTTGATAAAAAAAGACAAATCACGGCTGTACGCTTCAAGGGTATGTGCCGAAAAGCGTCTTTCTTTTGAAAGCCAATTCTGCCATTCTTTAATCAAAGTCAGCAGATCAGGCTTGGCCTTAAATGTGATATTATTTGTCATAGAAGATATTGTAGTGCAGATTGGTTAATTTTTGTTTGAAGTTGATAAAGAAACAATCATTAAAGGTGATTGGCTGACTAGTCTTTTAGCATTAAACATCGTTCTTCTCGCACCGAAATTGCATCAATAAAAAAACCCTTGTGGTGTTTTTATTGGCGCGCTCTCAAGCGATGCACAGCTCATTTCATTCGCTGTAATCTCAGCGCTTATCGATTTTTATCCGATAAGCACTTCGATTCCGAACTGCGTTCGAACCATACCAAATCATGCCAACAAAAAAACCATCCTAAAAGGACGGCTTTTTTATTGGCGCGCTCTCAAGCGATGCACAGCTCATTTCATTCGCTGTAATCTCAGCGCTTATCGATTTTTATCCGATAAGCACTTCGATTCCGAACTGCGTTCGAACCATACCAAATCATGCCAA